>Ga0307978_1000016_pt1 | contig 165518 bp, 116 predicted proteins | sample OrgLakmetage1056_FD_203151 | JGI IMG/M metagenome (GOLD analysis project Ga0307978, IMG submission 203151) | Saline water microbial communities from Organic Lake, Antarctica - #1056 | ecosystem: Environmental > Aquatic > Non-marine Saline and Alkaline > Saline | place: Antarctica: Organic Lake... | reverse complement strand
GCAGCAACCCCTATGGGTTTGACTTCTACTCTGCGCACCTCTTCTTAAAGGACTACAACAAACGCATCAAGGCTATTGCCTTGGGGGACTACGCTGTCAGCTTCGGGCAGGGGCTCATCCTTTACAGTGGCTTTGGCTATGGCAAAAGCGCTCTGGTCATGAATATTAAGCGTACCTCGCGGACCCTCCGCCCATATACTTCCGTCAATGAATCTAATTTCCAGAGGGGTGCCGCCACTACCCTGGCTTTTGGAGCACATATCGAAGTGACGGTGTTGGGCTCCCATCGCCGCCGAAGCGCTAATTTGCTGGAGACCGACACCACGGACCTGGAAGACCAGGTGCGGCAAGCCAGCTCCCTCGACCTCGACGGGCTGCACCGTACTGTTAACGAAATAAATGATGAAGGCGCCATAGGGCAGACGACAATTGGCGGGCAGGTGAAATGGAAAAACCGCAACGGCCATATCGCACTCAACGGACTATACGAAGAGCTGGATGCCGACCTCGCCCAGTTTCGCCCCACTCCTAACAATCAATTTGATTTCACTGGCAACAGTCTTCATAATATTGGTCTCGACTACAGTTTTATTTTTCAAAATTTCAACTTCTTTGGAGAAACAGCCCGGGCGGCCAATGGCGCCATCGCAACTGTTAATGGGCTCCTCGTGGGGCTCGACCGGAAAGTAGACCTGGCAATGCTTGTAAGACATTACCCCCGCAATTATCAAGCATTAAATGCCAATGCCTTTGGTGAATCCTTTGGTGCCCAGAATGAAACGGGTGTTTACCTTGGTATGGAAGTACGCCCTCATAAGAACTGGCGCCTCAGTGCTTACTTCGACACCTGGCGCCATCCATGGCTTCGTTTCACGGTGGATGCCCCTTCCACTGGCTATGAATACCGGGGTCGACTTACCTACTCCCTCAAACGCAACCTCGAAGTCTACCTTGAAGTCCGGGAAGAACATAAAGCCCAGAACATTAATAAAATTGAAGGAAAGAATGACTTTACTCTGGACCGCCATATCTTTCAGGCTCGCCTCCATATTGCCAAAAAAATCACCAAAGAGCTCGAACTCCGAAGCCGCATTGATGTAGGTTATACTGATAACGAAATCAATAACCGGCAGAATGGTTTTGCGTTGTACCAAGACGTCCTTTACCGGCCTACTTCCTTTCCGTTTTCCTTTACCACCCGCTATTCTCTCTTCGATACAGATGGTTTTCAGTCCCGCTTCTATTCCTTCGAAAACAACCTTTTATATACCTTTTCTATCCCTGCATACTACAACCGGGGTAGCCGCTTTTACTTTAACCTCCGCTACCGCGGCATCCGCAACCTTATCATTGAGGCTCGCATAGCGCAAACTTTCTGGAAAAACCAGGATACTTTCGGCAGCGGCAATGAGCAAATTGACGGGCAAACCCGTACGTCGATGGGGGCGCAGATCAAGTATAAATTCTGAACAATGAGCGCTTTGTCCCCCTTCCTCTGGGCGTCCAAACAAATCCTGCAGAATGATGATCTGCCCTATATCCGGTTATTATTTTTAAAGCTGCCAAGGGATTAGTATCTAAAGGATTAGGAAACACCTGCTCTGACTACGGCTTTCTCTTTTCCCGTTGTGCCTTCCCCTTTCCACGAACTTATTCCCCTTCTTAAAGAAACGTCAGCTCATATTATGTATCTTTAGGCTTGCCTCATGTCCCGGACAGTAAAAGCCTGCAAAACCGATGATATGAAAAATATCTATTTAGGTATTATCGAGGACGAAACTATCCTTCGAAAGAATATCGCCCAGTTCTTCTCTGCATTGCCCGGCATTGAACTGCAATGTAGTACAGACTCAGTAGAAAGCTTCCTGGAGCATGTTCCGTCCAACACACCGTTAGATGTTCTTCTGCTTGATATCGGCCTGCCTGGGGGTATGTCAGGATTAGAAGGCATTACCCTGCTCAAAGAGCGGTACGACAGTATTGATATCATTATGTGGTCTTCCTATGAAGATCCGGACAAGATTTTCCGTGCCCTGCAGTCGGGGGCCGATTCCTACCTCATTAAGCGGGAATCACTGACTACTATTCGGGATGCTATTCAGACTGTTTATAACGGAGGGGCGTTCATGTCTCCTTCTATTGCCCGCAAGGTCGTTAACTACTTTGCGCCCCAGCACCGCAAAAGAGACAAAGACACCGTCTTAACCGACCGGCAGCTTCAAATTGTGGATGGCCTTGTGAACGGGCTTAGCTATAAGATGGTGGGTGCGGACCTCGACATCTCCGTGGAGACAGTCCGGGACCACATCAAGAAAATTTATAAACGCCTTCATATCAACAGCAAAGCGGAGGTCATTCGCAAGCGTATGAATGGGGAAATATAAAATTTTGGATAGCCTATTTGCTTCTTCCCCCCTTACCATATCCCTTTGCCCAATGATTCAATAATAATGCCTATATTTATGGAAATGTGTGGTGTTACGCAAAATTACGACTTGCTCAATGCTTCTTGTATACAAGCTTAAACTATTGTGCAAAACCCTTCTATGGGGGATACTGCTTTTAGGATTCGTCAGCATGACTGCTCAATCAGCTGCCTTGCCCCAAGAGTATTACTCTGTTAATGATGGGCTGTCAGACCGAACGATATCGGATATCGTGCAGTCACCAGATGGCTTGCTTTGGATTGGTAGCAGCAATGGCCTCAACCGTTTTGATGGATATGACTTTGTGGTTTTCAGCAGCACTCCAACCAATCCCTATAAAATTTCGAACGCCAATGTGCGCAAGCTTGCTATAGATGCCAATGGACAATTGGTCATCACCTATAACAGCAGCTATGCGCACTTCGACCTGCTCCATCCAACTACTCACAAGCACATGACGGTATCGCTGCTTCCCGATAATGGCATAAAGGGGACCCCTAGAGACATTACGGTAAGCGAAGAAGGACAAATCTACGCCATCACCCTCAGCACGACACATTTCCGGCTTTACGCCTATAAGAATGACCAGCAATTCTCCGAGGTTTTTCAGATTCCTGTAGAATCAGAAAAACGTGCTACCCATCTCTCCTTACTCCCGCTCCGGGATGGCACTTTCCTGCTCAACGACAGCAGCAATGGCCTCCGCCACTTTAGCCCTAACGGAACACTACTTCGGCATATTCAACCTGAGGAGCTTGAAGCCCAGGAAGAGGCAGGCGCTTATCCGGGGCTGGCCGCTATTTTTCATCAGGATATCCACGGAACGGTCTGGTATTCACTGCAAGGACAACGGGGCATGTATCACTACCTGCCTGAAACACTACAATTCGAGTTCTCAGAACAACAGCCACAATGGAAACGCTATACCGGGATATGGGAAGATCACCAAGGTAACTTACTCCTTGCCAACTCGCCCAATGCAAGCACTGGCTTTCCACTAGAGGGCTTAACTTGCATTCGCCCCGATGGAAAACAGTACGACTTCAATCACCTGCTGAAAACCAGTCGGTACATCGTCAGCGCTTGTAGTCGTGACTTTTTTGAGACCCTCGTACTTGGAATTGATACCGGAATAAAAATCGTGCAAAACCAACGGTTTAAAATACATAAAATACTGACTGATGAAGCCGTAAACACCGACCAACGAGGAGCAGTGATGCGGGGCATTACCGGCAATGGCACCGATGAAGTGTACTTTGCCCGCGAGGTTGATGCCTGGTACCGTTTCTGCCCCCAAACTTTCGAGCTTGACACTCTACAGATGATTGACGAGCAGACCGGACAACAAATAACCTTATCCTGCGGGCGTAATATAGAAATGGGTACCAATGGCTATATTTGGGGGCTATCGTGTATCAATGGCCGTAATGGCCGGTTATTACGCTATGACAGAGCCACGTGCATGGTACGCACGTACCTGTTCGATCATAAATTCAGAGCGTTTACAATCGGGCGCGATGGCCTCATATGGCTGGTCGCTGAGCCCGATAGCCCAAGTGGACTTCTCGTATCCTTTGACCCCGAAACAGAGCAGTTTACCAATTATTATGACTGGGAAGGCAACAACCCCTTAAGTGATGCCTCCCCCCGTTCCATTCTGGAGACCCACGACAGTATACTTTGGATTGGTACCGAAAACGGTTTGTACGCTATCAACCCTAATACTCGCCAAACCCAATCCTTCCATGCCGGACAGCTTAACAATAATGACCTGGCCAGCAATATCATCTACGCCATCCACGAAGATAAACAACACCGCATTTGGCTGGGTACCACTAATGGTTTTAATATTTTCAACCCTAAAACCGATACCTGGAAACACTACAATCAAAGCGATGCCCTGGCTAGCAATATCGTTTGTGGTTTTGTGCCCGCCCCCAATGGAAAGTACTGGATAAGCACCTATAATGGCCTGTCCTACTTTGATCCCGAACAGTCCAACTTCCGCAACTTCTATAAAGAAGATGGTTTAAGCCATAATGAGTTTAACCGGCACTCTTTTTACGCCGATAAAATGGGCTATATCTATCTCGGTGGTGTCAATGGCATGAACATATTTCGTACCGAAGACCTTCTGCGTGAAGTTGTTACTCCCACTCCGGTGCTTACCTCCTTCTCCCGTTATAATAATGAACTCGACAGTACCATCACCCGCGTAAGCCAACTGGAAACGGACCAGCCTTTTGTACTTGGCCCCGACGACAATCAATTTACCTTCCAATACACCCTCCCCAATTATACCACACCCCGTCGCAATCAGTTCAAAACCTGGCTGGAAGGAATCGAAAAAGGCTATGTCTACCAGGGAAGAGATAACACCAGCAACTTTCATAGTCTACCTGCAGGCGATTATATACTGCATATTAAAGGTGCGGATGCCAATGGTAACTGGAGTAGCAAGTCTCTAAAGATACCACTGCATATAAATCCCCCATGGTATAAAACGCTGGGCTTCTTAATCTCAGCCGGCCTGCTAAGCATACTGGGTGTTTACTTTTTATTCCAGTACCGCCTCAACCGGCGCCTCGAAATGGAACGTGTGCGAACCAAACTGTCCAGCGACCTCCACGATGAGGTCAGCGGGCTACTCGCCAGTATTGCCATGCGCACTGATATCCTGCAATTCAAAACCCCGGATACAGAAAATCAGGAAGACCTTAGGTGGATCGGTGAAGTAAGCCGTACTGCTATGTCTAAAATGAGTGATGTGATCTGGTCAATCGACTCCCGCCGTGACCGCTTCGAAGATCTTCTTGTACGCATGCAAGAGCACGCCAGAGACATATTGGCTCCTCAACATATAGACTACCGGTTCCATATTGGTAAGCTAGACGCCAATAGCAAGTTAAAAGTCGCACTCCGTCAAAACCTGTACTTCATCTTCAAAGAAGCCATTAACAATATTGGCAAACATTCCTGGGCAACAGAAGTCCACATCCGGCTAAACAACGATGGCAACGATTTCATCCTTCGTATTGAGGATAACGGCAAAGAAATTCGTGAACAACGTGATGGTTCCACGGGTAATCCTGCACCTACTGCTCCAGGCGCAACTTCTACCTTGTTAAAGCAGCGCTTAACTTCTACCAAAACAGGTCAGGGGCTTTCCAATATCCGTATGCGCGCCGAGCGAATTAATGCAGCATTGCAACTACGGGAATCCGAACGGGGATTTGTAGTCGTCGTACGCTGTAAGAAGTTTGCTTAGCACACTGTAAATTAAGTAGTGTTCAGTTTTGGCAGTGCCTTTGACCCCTAACGCTGAAGCCTGCCCCTCCCGGATCACCAAATCCTAAACATTTCCGCTCTCCCAAAGTCCAACAGATAACTTATATTAACCTTCCAAAACTTTAAGTAATGCCTCAGATTTCCCTGACCCTTTGTTTTCTGTTAATTTGGACCGCAGCAACAACCCAATCTACCATGCAAGATGACACCCTGCCCTACCAGCAAATCCCCGATGCCCCCGAAGTGTACAGTGCGAGTGCTATCGCCTCCCGAATGATTGATGGACTGGGGTTCAGGTACTACTGGGCAACTGAGGGGCTCAATGAAGCGGACCTTTCCTACAAGCCCAGCCCGGATGCCCGGACGACGCTGGAAACCCTCAACCATATCCACGGACTGGCTTTGATGGTTTACAATAGCGCGATGCAGCAGCCCAACCTCCGCCCGGCACCACCAACACCTGAAAACTTCAAAGCGCTACGCAAATCTACGCTCCTTAAACTGAAAGCAGCAAGCGACCGGTTACGTGCAGCGCAAACCGATAAGATGGCGCAGTTTGACCTTATTTTCGAGCGGGAAGGCGTGCAGTCTACGGTGCCTTTCTGGTATCAAATCAATGGGCCGATTGCAGATGCGCTCTGGCACGTCGGTCAGGTAGTGGCTTTTCGCAGAGCGTCTGGCCATCCGGTTATGCCGGGAATCAATTGGTTCAAGGGTAAAGCCATGGGCAAATGAAGCGTATAATTGTAGTGGGCGCTGGAGTCTCCGGGCTAACCACTGCCGTGGCCCTGCAGGAAACCGGTCATACCGTATCTATCTATACTCGGGAACTACCACTGTCAACCACTTCGGCAGTAGCAGCAGCTATCTGGTTCCCGTATGCAGTGGAACCTGTGCTGGCTGCTAACCGCTGGAGCACAGCGTCCTATCTGGTCTTTGAGCAGCTATCCCAACAGCCAGGTACCGGCGTAAGTATGACTGATTTTTTAGTGCTGTCCCGGTCTTCGCATGACAACAGCTGGCGGGAAGAACTGCCGGAAGGCACCGTGCGCCTCGCACGCCCGGATGAGCTGCCAGACAACTATGAAATGGGGTACCTGGCCAGGGTCCCCTTAGCAGAAACACCGGTCTATCTGCCCTTTCTGCTCCAACGATTCAACGCCAACGGGGGCCAATTGCAGCAAAAGCCTGTGCACAGCCTATTGGACCTTAGTAAGGAAGCGGACCTTATTGTCAACTGCACCGGACTGGGTGCCAAATTGCTTTGTCAGGACGATTCCCTTTACCCTATCCGAGGGCAGGTGGTCAAGGTACAAAAGCAATCTGGTGTGCGCTCCATGGTCGACTCTATCAACAAAGGTAATCTGACTTATGTGATTGAGCGTAGCGACAGTATTATTCTGGGTGGAACGGATTACGAACACGATTACGATAGTAACCCCAATGTAAAAGATACCCAGGTGATTTTGGAACGCAGTGCCCTTCTTCAGGGTGCTTTGTCCCAGGCTAAAGTCATTACCGCCTCAGCGGGGTTGCGCCCCAAGCGTTCCGCCATACGCTGCGAACCAGAGACCGGGCATCCTATTATTCACAATTACGGGCACGGCGGAGCAGGTTTTACCGTTTCCTGGGGCTGTGCGCAGGAAGTGGTACGGTTGGCAAGTATTATCTAAAAAAAAGTGCATACACTTTCCTGGACTGGCAAAGGTTCAGCCCCTATTCCCGGAACCGGGGGTCCGTCAGAAAAGCTTCATCAGTAAAGGTTTTTAAAAAGGCTTCCAGGTCCGAAAGCTCCTGGTCAGACAGAGAAAGAGGACGGATGCGGCTATCCTTGTTGGGATGGGCATATCCACCATCGTTGTAGTGCTGCAGCACAGCCTGTAAATCCGGCAGGCTCCCATCATGCATATAGGGGGCAGTGAGAGCGATATTTCGCAAGGTGGGCACCCGGAATACGCCATCGTCCTCCGGCAAGCCGGTGACCCTCCGGCGTCCCCAGTCTTCATAGGTTTCATATAGCCCGTTATTTAAAAACCCGTTTTCTGTCAGGTTGAAACCACCATGACAGGAGCTGCAATTGGTCCGCTCATTAAAAAAAAGCAAACGCCCACGCTCCTCAACCGGGCTTAGGCTGACCGTGCCTTGTAGATACTGATCGTAAATGCTGTTGGCACTGATCAGGGTGCGCTGAAAAGCACCCAGTGCCCGGGTAATGGTGAAAGGATTGGCGGGTTCGCCGTAGGCACGCTGGAAGGCCGTAGCATATTCCGGATCAGCGTTAAGCCGGTCGGCAGCATGCAAAACAGAAAGACTCATCTCAGCGTGGTCCTCAATCGGTACCAAAGCCTGCAGATCGAGCTTGGGCACGCCCCCGTCTTTATTCACTCGTCCCAGATAGGCCACATTCACCAGGGTTGGAGCATTACGAAATCCCAAACGCCCTTTTACTCCGGGACTGAGGGGAAGATCATGCGCAAAAGCCAGGGCCTGTTTGTGGCAAGATTCACAGGTGATACTGGAGTCTACCGACAAAGCTGGCTCAAAGAATAACTTTTTGCCTAATGCAACCCTAGCCTCCGTAAGCTCATTGTCTTGGGGAATGGAGGGGTATGGGAAATGCGGTGGCAACTCCAGGATATAGGGCGTGAGATCGATAGCCGAGGCCGGCTCCTTTTCACAGGAAGTGAAAGCCAGTAATAATAAAAGGAAGGAAGAGAAATACCGCATGTTGGAAAAATTAGGGGTTGCCCACCGCAGCGGGCAACCCTTTAATTGTTAATGCATCATGCTGAACGCAGCTGGAATATTGTCGCGCACAGCGGCCGCTAATTCCGGATTGTTCATGGTGTGCGTGGTGTAGTCTGCAGACAAGTCGATACCATCGAAGAGTTTCGCCAGGTCAAACTGCAGGTGGAGCATATTGCTGCCATCTTCCACATCTTTGTGGGCGGTAACGGAAACGTTTTGCAGCATAGGGTTAGTTCCGAGGTGAAAAGCCATCAACTCATCGACCTCGCCGTCTCCATCGGTATCCACTTGACCATCAATGCGCAGGAAGCGATAGCCGGAGTTCCAGCTCCAGTGCATGGATGGGAACTGAATCGCCAATGGGTCATCCGCATCACGGCTGGTGAAGTCTTCCTCAGATTGGCTATTCGCAGCAGGGTCTACGCCCACAAAGAAGTTTACCATATGGTAGTGGCCGGCGGGCACTGTGACCACCTCCTGCATGCCTGTCCCCGGAGTTACAAGGAGGTACTTGTCCTCTACAGCAATAGCGTCGCCTTCCTCCGGTATTAGCTCAATACCGCCTACGTAGAAATTAGCGATACTAAACTTCACCGCCGTACCGTTGACCTCGTAAACCTGTGTGGTGTCAAAAGCCGCACCATCTATAGTGTACTCAAACATCATATTCACAGTGCCTTCCTGAATGCCAGGCGCTTCATCATCATTGTCACAGGCCGTGAAAACAAGTGCAAAGATCGCTAAAAGTGCGAGGGTGGAAAATTTAAATTTTGTCATTAGTTGATTTTTAAAATAAGTTATGTATAAAAAATTTTAAGTTCATTGAATGCGGACCGGAACTACGGCATATGTCGTATTCTGGTCATGATCATCCGCCATTACCCGGAGCTCATAGGCACCAGGTGGGAGGCCAGTAAGTGAAAACGCCAGCCGCACCTCGTGCCGCGGGGTATGCAAATGCTGCTTTTCTACCAAGGTGGGCATCCCATCTTCAGCAACCAGCCAAATGAAGTAGGTATGCAGCCCGAGATTCTCGGAAAAGTCCACGTGAACCGACATCGTATCCCCTACCGAAAGCGTCGTGTACGCTTCGGGTGCAAGAATATTAATGTCTGGCTCTATCGTATCAATAATCGCTTCCCTTTGACAGCCGGATAGAACGACCATAAAAACAGGAAGCCAGGTTAATTTTCGCATAATTTCAAAAAAAATAATTGAGGTGGAGTGCTACCCTCGATCGGGATTCCACCAGTCCGGTATTCCAATTTTGCTGGAAGGGTAAACTATAGGTCACACCCAGGTTGTACCGCTGCCAGAACACTTCTGCACCTGCATTCGCCAGCCATGCATGACCTCCGGAGTAAGTGCGGTAGTATCCATTTTCAATATCCCAGCCGGCTTCCTCGTAATAAAGCCCCAGGTTAGGCATCACACTTATCCCACCAATTTGCTCCACCCTAAACAAGCTCAGCAGCCCGGCAAAGCGATTGCCAAACTGATAGCCATTCTGACCAGCACCATTAAGTCGGTAGGTCGCATCTAACAGCAAGCCGGTACGGCCGCTTCGAGCGGTATAATTGAGGTTGAATAAAGCGTCCCAACTACCGGTCCCCACTTGAAAGTTGGGGTTGACTACCTCATTGGCTGCCGGCCTTTGGAAGGCCCCGGTGGGGCCCTTACCGCCTATACCTGCTACGATACGGTGGCGCACCTTTAGCTCTAAGCTGTCACTGCTATCGTATAGGGTGTAACTGAGCAAGCCGCCCACATCGCCCAAACCTCGCACGGTGCGGGGACCGTTAACATCCTGCCGGAGGTGGTAAGCGTAGGGCAGCATAAGGGTAGCTTGCAAACGCGGGTGTATTTCCCAACGGGCGCGAATTTCAAGCGTGTTGAAATACTCGTCCTGCGGGAGCAATCCGGTGTCAAAAGCCGGATCGCCAAACGTCCGGTATTGCTGATGCTGCCACCAGAAGCCTACATAGTGCCCGCCCAAGCTAGGCATCAGTGCTGCATAGGACGGAGACATACTACAGCCGCAGGCGTCGCAAGCGGATAAAGGCCATGCAAATAAGAGTAGCGCCCCAACCCAGAAAGATCGGAATACCATAAAACAATTGGTTCTCTGACAATTTCTGTGCTTTGACATAAAATTGCCGACTAAATATTTATTTGTAGATATAACGCTGAACATACGCCATTGCGGGCGGCCCATACCTGTGAAAGATTGATCTAGACAACCACACAGACTGACCAACCGTTGGGGGCGTACATAAAGAGGCAGGAATGCCTCAAAGAGCGTAAAGGAGGTGTGTTATCCTCTTGGTGGATGGAAAACCCCGGAGGAGAATAGTTTTGACCGAAGCGTTGTTGCCATCGGCAAGGGGTGTGAGGTGTAGAGATCGTGCTCTACAGAAAGGACGTAGTGAGCCAGTAAAAAAGGCGACAACCCCGTACGCTGCTGGTCTTCAATCAGCGGGGCTTGGTCGCTGTCTTGCTCATGACCAATCGCTGCACTCGTGACCTCCTGGACAAAGCAGCGACCACTGCACATGAGCTCGGGCTCAAAGCGGTTTTCGCAGAGCTCGCTGGCAATGTAGGCTTGGTTATACGACAGCCAGGCTGTCACAGCAGGCAAAAACGCCACTTGCGACAGCACTAACAGTAATAAGGGTAAAGCCCGCATTTGCTTCATGCTGCAAAGATAAGGAGATTTTCCAGTGCTTTGCAAGTAAAGTTTTGTCGCACGGCGGTCGAAGGCTGATACCACACGATTAAAAAAGTGTCCCCCTTCCTGCCCACTCTTCTACAGCAAAATTTGATAACTTCGGGTATACATATTTAAAAGGTATACATCGTTGGTCCGAATTGCATTGTCTTTGTTTCACGCAACGCCTTGTTGCTGCTAAGCCCGTAATGGCAGGCATTTTCGGTTAAAACCCACCGGATGTTCAAACGATTTCTACATGCATTCGGAAAGTATAACCAGCCAAAGTGGCCGGATCATTGGCTTTGATCTTGCAAGAGGCATAGCCATTATCGGTATGGTCATCGTAAACTTTAAGACCGTTATGGTTCCGGAAAGCGATGCCTTGCTTTATCAGCTTTTAAACTTGCTTTCCGGTAAAGCAGCAGCCCTATTTGTCACCCTGGCGGGCGTCGGCATTACGCTAATGCATGATGGTGCCAAACGAAAAAATGCCCCCCGCCAAGTCCAAAAGGTTAAGAGATGTTTGGAGCTCGCTCCTATTGCAAATCAAGGATTTATGAACCCCGCAATTTCGCGGGGCAGGCTCCGCCAAATGCGCCAAAAAGGACTTAGCCAGAACCACAACTCCTTGATTTTCATGACGAACCCGCTCCAAACATGCTCTAAAAGCGCAAATTTAGTATAGCATCTTTCACCAGTGCATTACTAACGAATCAGCTATAACAGCGTTTTGGATTCGTGTTTTAGTTACCTTCCGTCAAAATTATACCTATGCGACTCCTTATCTTTCTCCTGGTACTAAATTGTGCGGGCAGCGCGGCTGCTCAGCCCTTCGAATTCCGGCAAGAGCTTGGTGCACTGACCCTCTACTATGGTGAACAGCCCTGCATGGCTTATCAAACGGGTACGCTGGCGTACAACGATAAGTACCCCCGCTCCAATTACCTGCACCCGGTTTACGGTTTGAGTGGCGCTGTAATCACTGAGGATTTTCCAGAGGACCACCGCCACCACCGGGGCATTTTCTGGACCTGGCATCAGCTTTACGCAGGCGATTTGCGAATAGGCGATCCCTGGCTGTGTGAAGGCATCAGATGGACTGTGGAAGTAAAAGAGACCAAGGTTCGTCGTAAGAAGGCAACCCTGAAAGCTGTAGTTTACTGGCTGGCAGGACCGGATGCCCCTATGGGTGTTCCGGACACATTGGTGCAGGAAGAAGTCCACCTGCATATTCGTCAGAAAAGCAAGGACGTGCGCATTCTTGACTTTGATATTCGCCTTACTGCAATGGCACCCGATATTCGCATTGGGGGCTCGGAGGATAAAAAAGGCTACGGTGGATTTTCTATCCGATTGAATACCACAAATCCGCTGACTTTTTCGAATGCCCAGGGGGAAATCACTCCTCAATCCACTGCAGTGAAAGCTGGCGGATGGGTACGGGCGAATGGAAACTTCAACGCCCTTCTACCACAACAGACGGCAGTCGTAATGATGTGCCAACCGGAGCAGCTACCACAATTCCAGGGATGGATCTTGCGGCAAAAAAATAGCATGCAAAACCCTGCTTTTCCTGGCGCAACAGCTATCAAGCTATCTCAGCGTAAGCCACTACGGTTCCAAAACCGGCTATTGCTTCACCGCGGAGCAATGAAAAATCAAAAAGTGGAACGGCTTTACCGTCAGTTTTTGCGCAAGCGATAAATACCCAGGATTTTAGTCTGTCCGGCGTAGATAGCATAGATTTCTTCCCCGCTGTAAAGCCCTTCCCGGTTCAGGGCCTGGTCCAGCTCCGACCGCCATATCCGGAAATCAGAAATAAGATAATCGGCAGCCGCAGGGTCTTCAGCCAGCTCGAAGCGGGTGCGCAGCTCAGGGTGAAGGTACTCGTAATTTAGCGTGGCTGGATAAGACTGATACGCTACCTTGATGACCGGTCGATTGTCCAGGCGCGCCAAAGCCTCAAAGCCTTGCTTGTAGGAGGTCCCCCAGTAGTCGAGGTCGTACTGCCCGAGTTGGTTGCCCCACACCAGCGGATTGAAAAAGATATTCTGGTGTGGATGGTTGAACAGCATCCAGAAGAGCAGGTAAGCGCCCTGCAGGCTAAGCCCCGCCACAAGCGCCTTGCGCCTCCATTGCCACTCAGCAGCCCAATCCCAAACTGCTTTCGAGCCCAGCACAGCCAGATAGAGTACGCTCGGATAAACAAAAAACAGGTGCCGCCAGCCATCGTAAACCACCGATTCCAAAAAAATAATTGCCAGAATGGGAGCGACCATCAGCCCTACGCTCGCCCAGTCTTTCCGATCCGCAGATGTGGCCCAGATACTAAACGGCCGCTTACGCAAATTGGACCAGGAGCGGGGCAATAAGCTCAGAGTACCCGTTAGCGCCAATACCAGATAAAGCAGTGGCGTGGAAATACAGATCCAAACCGGGATGTAGTACCAGGGGATTTCGGGACCTGTGTAAAACTGTCCGTTGAAAAGGACTTTTCCGCCCCATCCGTACTTGGACATGATCTCGAAGGCTTCAAAAAACTGCAGCTGTGGATCAGGCCAAAGGTAGGGCCAGAAAACCACTGTGGCCCAGTAAGCCATCGGTATATAAACACCGATACCAATGACCCGCTTCCACCATAATGGACGGGTGCCTGCTTTTCCCACCATAACATCTGCAAAAAACAAAAACACGGTCATGACCGGCATTAAAATACCTGTGATGCGCATACCAATCAGCATTCCGCAAGCTAGTGCGTGCAAAAGCGCCGTGCCTATACCCGGCCGCATCCACAATCGGAAAAGCGTCCAGGTACTGATCATAAATAAGGAGAGAAAGGGCAAGTCCTTCGGGTTGAAAAAGGAATGCGCAAAGAGACGCGGGCTAAGCACCCAAAACGCAGCGCCCAGCAGTGCCCACCCCCAGTGCCCAAATCGGCGCAGCAGCAGGCGGAAAAAGACAATGCCCGCCAGCCAGTACAGCAAAAATACGGCCAGGTGGCGCATTCTAAATTGCTGTCGGAAAGAACTAAGGTCCCATGCCTCCTCAAGCCAGGCCATAGGCAAGGTAAACCAGACACCGTGATAGCGATACATATATTCGTGCAGCTGCCGCCAGTCGTACTGCTTGTCCGTCAGACCAAACTGCTGATTGACATACTCGGCGGAAACAAACCCGTGTTGCCGTTGCAGCGCCTCGTCCCAAGACAGCCCATAATCACCGTAGAACGCCAGCCCGAGTCCCAGGTAGAGCACAAAAAAAAGAACTGGCCAACGGTAGCCCGGCACCTTCCATAACTGCTGCCATTTTTCCATGCCCCAAAGCTACAAAAATGAACATTCAACCCACACAGCACGTTAAGTCCAGTGAAAACATAAAGCAATTATTCCTTTTAGCGCTTAGTCTATTCCTGATAAGCAGTTGTGGTTCCCGCCGAGGTAGCCCGGATCAACTAAAAAGCTTACCTTACCAACAAAAATGTATCGATTTATAGGGTTTTGCCTTATCCCGTTACTCTATAGCTGCAATCCTTTTTACAATCCTCAGCAACGGACTATCGACCTGGCTAATTCATTACAAGAACGCTACCCTGCACTTAGCGAAAGCCAGCAAATTCTTGTTGCCACAGCCGACAGCGCTGGTGCGTTTACAGGTCAACTTTACGGGCTCGAGAAGCGGGGTAACGAATGGTCAATTCTGCTGGACACTATTGGAGTTACCTTCGGGGCATCCGGGGTTGCGCCTATTGGGGGGAAGCGGGAAGGTGACAAACGTACGCCTGGTGGTGCATTTGCATTGGGGCCAGCATTTGGTTATGAGCCGCTGCCGGGGCTTTCCATACCCTACATTGACCTGGACACCAGCCACTACTGGGTTAGTGCATCCTCCTCTCCGCAGTATAATCAGTTGGTCAAAGGCAAACCTAAAGAGACTAATGTGGAAAAAATGCAGCGGGAAGATGAGCTCTACGAATTCGGCATCGTCATTCAGTATAACACCGATCCGGCTGTTCCTGACAGGGGCAGCGCTATATTTATCCATGTGGGCCGGGGAATGAACGACCCAACCCTGGGCTGCATAGCCATGGACCGGGCAGCTATCTTACGCTTGCTCCAATGGCTTGATACAGAGATGAACCCCTGGATTGTTGTAGACTCCATGTAAGCGGCAACAGCAGCGATATTTGTGTCAGTGCGCTTTGGAAACCGTAGGATAAAATAAAGTTGCTTATCTATAAAGCAAGCGTTTCTTTTTGATTTTTTTTAATTTGTGGCAATCAAGATTAGCATTCAATCACCAAATCGTCTATCTAATGCAAAAATGTTTACACTTACTACTGACACTGTTGGCGACTATCGCGTTTAGCCTGCCTGCATTTGCCCAACCGGTAAATGACGAGTGCGAAAATGCCATTCCGATCAGCAGTGGCACCCATGACTTCACCACCGTTGATGCGACAACGGGAGACTCCGGAGCTTATCCGGCCACTTGCCCTCCGGATGGAGAAAGCCTTTCCGATTCTCTATACAACGATGTGTGGTTTATTTATACCGCTGACTTTACGGGCCTCGCAGAATTCAACAACTGTGGCACAGCAAATTATGATGCCAATGTCGTTATCTATGCAGGCACTTCCTGTCCCCCCTCTCCTGATGATGTTATTACCTGTAATGAAGACGGAGTAACCGCGAATGGAGACCCCTGTTCAGATTTAGGATCGTTAGCAACTTGGGAGGTTGAAGATGGATCTGTTTATATCATTCAAATTGGTGGATTCGGATTCGAAAGCCCCGGCGAAGAAGGCAGCGGCACCTTCACCATTGAAGAAACCACAATTGTGACGGGACCGCCCAATGATGATTGTGAAAATGCACTGGAACTTGATCTTGGCGATCAGGACTCTGTTGTGCTGCAGTTCAATACAGTGGAAGCAAGTACAGGCCTGCCACAGCATGAGGTGCCACAATCCTGCTTTGAGCCTGGTGAAGAATTTGTCTACAATGATCTCTGGTACTCCTGGACAGCAACCTATACAGGTGGTCTGGAGTTTTCCACCTGTGGCACTGCTACCTTCGATTCCCGCCTTGCTGTATACCAATCTACGACCTGCCCACCTGATACGAGCAGCCTTGTAGGCTGCGGTGATGATGAGAATGCCAATAATGGTGTGGCTTGCGCTGGCTTTACCTCCCGTGCACTGTTCAATGTTGAGCAGGGGCAAAGCTATCTATTCCGCCTTGGTGGGTGGTCATCCGGTGACCGGGGTGCAGGCTCTGTACTTATTAAGCGTATCGAGCCGGTGGTTCCCCCTGCTAATGATGACTGCTCCAACGCGCTGGATGCCTTCGTCATCACCCTAGAGCAGGCGAACGACTTTGAATTCATCTTTGAAGGGACCAACAAACTCTCCACCGGGCAGCCACAGTTTGCAACCCCTATCTGCAACAATGATGGTGACTTCCGGGATGTCTGGTACTCTTTCAACTCCGGTGACAATACGGAGCTAACGCTGCGGTTTAATAAGACTACAACCAATGCAGAGTTTATCATCGACCTCTTTGAGACTTGTGGCATTCAGGCCGACCCTGCCGAGGGTCCCTACTTCTGTGTTGAGACGGAAGACTTCAGCAATACGTTCATCGAAGTGCCACTGGAAAACTTCCCGGGTGAACCTACGGAATACCTTATCCGTGTTTCTACCCGCCTCACAGGTGGTGACTTGCCGGGTGACTTCTGGTTCCAGCTGGTAGGCAATCCGTTCTCCAACGTAGAGGAGTTGCAACTGGGTGCTTTCCGTTTCTTCCCCAATCCGGTAAGTAACACAGCTACCCTTAGCTTCAAGACCCAAGAGGTCCTGAATCTCCAGGCTGAAATCACGAATACACTTGGACAGCCCATTCAGCGTCTCAACTTCGGGCAGGTGCCTTCCGGTGATCAAACAATAGATTTACCGACGGAAGACCTTCAGCCAGGCATTTACTTCCTTCGCCTGCACGCGGATGGAGCACAGAAAACAGTACGCTTTATTAAGCAGTAAAGCCAGCACTGAGATAAAATGAAAAACGGGCTGCTACCGATGGGTAACAGCCCGTTTCTTTTTTCATCTTAAGGCGAAAAGAAAGCTTTATTGCTTCTTCCTTCCGACTACTATTGCCCGAATGCGCTTTTATTCAACGTATAAATTAAATTCTACCCGTCGGTTGAATCGGCGCCCAGAGCGGGTATCATTAGTTGCAACAGGCTGTTCCTCACCAAAGCCCTGGAAGGAAACCCGTTTGGGGGAGATGCCTTCGCTGACCAGATAAGCATAACAGGAGCGGGCGCGGTCTTCGGATAGGATTTTGTTGTTCCCTGCGTCGCCGACGTTGTCGGTATGCCCGTTTATGGAAAGTGCATAACCAGGGTAGCGCTGCATAATCTTAACAATTTGATCCAGTACCTCCTTTGAGTCTTCTTTGAGGCGAGCCTTGCCTACTTCAAACTGTACGGCACGCATCGCAAAACTCAATAACTCCTGCTCTTCTTTTTTGAGCTCCGGGCAGCCTTTATTCTCAGGCGGACCGGCTTGGTCCACACAGGCATCCTCGCCATCGTGTACGCCATCCCCATCGGTATCCGGGCAACCATCCATGGTGCCAGAATCATCCGGACAACGATCTTTTGCGTCTCCTACCCCGTCTCCATCGCGGTCCGGGCAACCGTTCGCATTCTTTGAACCAGCCTGATCGGGGCATTCATCATCCTGATCAGCAACACCGTCATTATCGCGGTCGCTAAACGGGCAGCCTTCATTAGCTACTGTTCCCGCTTCATCCGGGCATTTGTCTCTGGCATCAGCTATGCTATCTCCATCGCGGTCAGGACAGCCATTGGCAGAAGCCACACCACTTAATTCAGGACAATCATCTTCAGCATCGGTGATACCATCCATATCGGTATCCGGGCACCCCCTCAGGCTTTCCAGGCCTGCTACCTCGGGGCATTCATCTTCAGTATCTGCGATGCCATCCAAATCCGTATCCGGACAGCCATCCGTAGCAGCGCTACCAGCATCCCGGGGACACTTATCAAATTCATCGGCGATACCATCACCATCAGCATCCATGCGGCCAAGCTTGTGCAGGTAACCCACGCCAAGCTGTATATTATCCCGATTTTCTTCCTGAGAGATTCTGTATTCGCCCTGCAGATTGATGTAGGACCGGGTTCCTACCCTGAAGTTAATTCCGGCACCTACCGGAATTTGCACATTACTGCCCAGTTCTTCCTCTAAGGTGATACCGCCACCTCCCAGCAGATAAGGGATAATGAAGGCAGTATCTGATTTGCGATATTGAAACTGTAGCAGGCCATCAATGCTAAAAAACGTACGGTTGTTGATATCATTATCTACATCAATAACCCCTACCTTCACCGGCACCGCAAAGTTCAGCCAGGGCAATAGTTCACGAATGTAGCTCAACTCCAGGCCGTTAGTGATGTTTTGATCCTCAATATCGTTGGGTGTGCCGTAGTCCAGAAATAGCACCTTGGCCGAAAAGGCATTTTTGTTTGGGGAGGTCTGTGCCTGTGTGCTAAGTGAAGTTAACAGCAACAAAGACAGACAAAACAATAATTTTCTCATACTTAAATGGTGTTTGGAATTTGATTTATGACAGAAGTTGGTTGATCAAGTCACAAGGTAAGCCATAACTTTTCAAAATTGTCTGATGTTTTTACGCACCTGATTTACCTAAGGTTACATTTTTCTTCAAAATTAGTGACAGGACGATTTCAAACCACCCTTATCAAATATTTTCAGCTTCTCTTTGCTTAACAAATATTTATTTTTATTTTAGATTCTAATTTAAAATGAAAGACCTGTTTTCCTAACAAAACTTAACTTTTATTTTAAAACACACCACCGCCTCCTTCGGATAGTCTCACATAAAATAACAATAACAGATACTCTCTCCCATGACGAGCTCAGCGGGAGACAAATAATATTGCAACGAACATCCATTAGAGTTTATTAATGTAGGTTTTGTATAGGACATGGATTAAGATTTTTTGCCAGATTAAAGAACGCCCGGAACCTCGTAGCCTAAGCTACGAAGGTGAGGACGTGATGCAGAGCTGGTGAAAAAGACAATTCAGGGACATACAAAATTTACGTTAATAAACTCTTTCAATAACCAAACTATCTACAATCCTTATGAAATTTAGCAACTTATTACTGCTGGCGTTGGTCGCTATGGCTTTGATGACCTGCTCCAAAGAAAAGTTAGGAACACCGGAGGCTGCTTCTCAGCAAGGCCCTATGACAAAAGCCGAAATGGACCAGATCATTGAAGAAACACTACTGACCACCAACACCGTCTACTATTGGAAAGACGTTTCTGAACGGATGCTCTGGAGCGCCTCGGTGCGCTCGGACTCTGTCATGTCTCTGGGCTATCAGCCAGCAGGCTTTGAAAACATCGAGGGGCGCATACACGAGATTGACCTGGATTCGGAAGCTTGGGCTGGTGCCAAAAACCGGCTGATCAATTTCGTGGTGACTGCCACAAATACCGCCTATCCGGATTTAAAGGTTACTGCCGAAGACCTCTTCCTCAACCTGGATGAAGAATACCTGCCCACGCTTGACGTTCGTATTTTCAATCAGGATATCATTGAGCAGCTCCGCGCAATGCCAGAGGTACGCTATATTGAACCTATGAGCTACACCATGGGCGATATTGAGCGCAGGAGTGGTAGCGGCTGCGGCTACAGCCCAGCCAGCAATATTCCAAGTTCCGATTACACCACTGTGGCTCCCGGTGCTAAAATCCCCTGGAACTTCAGCCACCCCAGCATGAATGTACCCGGTGCATGGTCAACGAGCACCGGATCCGGCATCAAGGTGGCGCTCATTGATACCGGCACCTCTCCCAACCAAAGCAAACTGGGAAGCGGGTTTAATTCCGGCTATTCTGGCGGGCGTAGCCTGGAGCGCATCGGTACCCACGTCAGCGGTTGGTGGTGGTGGGCTTCCAACGATGGCCCAGATGATGCATGCGGACATGGTACCCAAATGGCAGGCCTGATTGCTGCGCCACGAAGTACCACAGGCACTACGCTGGGAGCTGCTTACAATTGCAGCCTGAAAGCGTTCCGGGCCACCACCGATGTAGTCATTAATGGTGGTAGTGAGAAAGATGGCGTACGGGATGCGCTTGTCATTTCCGGTAACGATGGTGGAGTCAAAATTATCAGTATGTCAATTGGTGACGTATTCTACAGCAGTACCGTTGCTGATGGCGTTTTTTATGCTTACAACAGAGGAAAGCTGATATTTTCAGCAGCAGGTACCTCCCTGAGCTGGACTAGCTGGTGGGGGGTCATTTTCCCGGCTAATATGTCTCAGACGGTCGCCGTAACTGGCATCCGGGATAATATGAACCAGCGTTGTAATACCTGCCATGAGGGACCTGAGGTGGATTTTGTGGCCGTGATGCAGCGGGCATCAAGTACCAGCCGTACTTCCCTCACGCTGGCCATGAGTGGGAATCAGCCTGCATACGTAGGCGGTTCTTCTGCCGCGACGGCAACAACTGCTGGTATTGCAGCGCTCGTATGGGCAACCAATCCGGGGCAAAGCCGGAGCCAGATTTTACAACGTCTGAAAGATGCTTCTTCCAATTATCCTAACCGGAACAGCAGCTTTGGATGGGGTACAATCAATGCCACACAAGCTGTACAATAATCAGATATCGGCGAAAAGCCTCGGGTTATGATAAACCCGGGGCTTTTCCTGTTTTTGCGCGACAGGCGTCTAACAGCCAGGCCCGGTCAGTCAGTAACTCTGTACGCACGATCCACTGTTCTAAGCCGTCAAGTTTCCTGCCCTCTCTACGCAACAGTTGATACAGTAAATCGCAAAAATTGAGGAAAGTCTCCTTAATCGCGCCTGATATCTGCCGGTTGCGCTTCAGAAATATCGTAAAGGCCGCAATTAGTGACAGCAGCGCTTCTTCCTCGTCCTGTTCGTAGTAAATTTTAGCCAGCATAGTGCGCGCACCGAGGTAGTAGTTGAGGTCAGAATAGGCCACCTGAGTGAGGTGGCCCTGGGCTTTATCGTATTCTTTGGTATAGTAATAAAGCTCGGCGTAGTTATAGTGCAGGGCATTTTCACGAAAAGCCTCAGGCAGTAATCGGCCTTTTTGCGTAATAAACTGCTCAATCCACCGATAGCGCTTCAGGCGCAGCGCAAGCTTCACGACATTAGTGAACGTCCAGGGAGAAAGTGAACCCTGCTCAACCAGGATATCGCGCTCTATACCCTTGGTGTAAAGGTGCAACGCTTGCTCCACGTAACGCTCTTGCCCCTGCCTTATTTTCCGGGCACAATAATTGATAGCCATAAAATAGATTTCCCGCATCCGGTCTACAGGTACCAACTTAAAAATAACATCTAATTCTTCCAGCAAGGCATCAAACTGGTACTCTTGCTCCTCTTCAGACAGCGCCTTGAAGATATTAACGTATAGCTTGAGTAATGGCAGGTTGAAGTACGCTTGTTCTTCCAGGTAATCCAGCAAGGCTGGTTTAATATTTACCCTATACTCACCCTGCAAAATCGCCTGACGGTCCAGCATAGCACAAGCATACTTCATCTTTTCCAGAAAGTAATAACGATCGAGCGCATCCGACGCAATTTGAAGATCTTTGTTAAAGCGGCGTATCCGTTTGCGCTGAAAATGCCGCTCCTTGACATCTGCCCATTCCTGCCGGTTTTTAAAATGCAATGCATCGGGTGTTTCTGCCCCGTCTAGTAATTGCCGGAGTTTCCGGTCTTGTTGCCGGTAGTGCTTTTCAAGATCACGATCTGACAGCTCTTCCATAAGCAAGCTAAGGTTACGAGCCTCTTCCCCCTCCTGCCGCATCGTCAGCCAAAACTGTTCCAGTAGCTTATTCAGCCAACTCAGGTGATATCGAAGTTGTTTATCGTCGTAAGGTGCATTCGGAAAAATGGCTTGGTAGACTTTTTCTTTTTTGAGATCTGTCTGTTCAAAGGCCAACAAGTGGTCTAGTAAGTCTAGCAGTTCTGAACGCTTGTTAAAAAACGGGGAAGCAACAAAGTCTCTAAATCGGCCTGCCTCCTCAGAAGAAAGCGTGCGCAATCCAACAATGACTTTATGTTTTTGCATACTGATACTTTTAAGGTACAACGATCTAAAAAATACTTGCAATGCCTGTAACTCCTTTTGAACCTGCTTTTTGCCATCGTAGCACCACAAAGTAAACAGGAACCGATTTTTTTTGAGCATTAAGTATTGACAATATATAAAAACAAATTAATTTTTATTTGAATCTATTTCATAATAAAAAGCATTTCCTGCTGTTTTCGTGATCCACGTCACAAGTTTAAAATTGACAAATTCCAATTTTTGTAATTGTACCACTCGTTTATTGCCCCTATGTTTGCAGCAGCAAAATGAATAAAAATGTTTATGAGATACCGAATTAGTCTAACCGCGCTATTTTTCACCGCTTTTTTATCCCTCCTGAACGCCCAGGAAATGTGGCCGGGCGATGCCAACAACAATGGGGTCGTTAATGCGGTAGATGTTCTTTACATTGGCCTTGCGTACGGCGCAGAGGGGCCCGAGCGGGAAGACGCCACCACCGATTGGGAAGCCCAACCCTTTGAGCTCTGGGGGCAGATCTTTACTGATGGTACGGACTATGGCTATGCAGATAGCGATGGTGATGGTGAAATTGAAGATGATGACATTACGGATGCCCTACTGCCTAATTTCGGGTTAACACACGGCATGCCTACCTCCGATGGCTATGCCAATGCTGCGCCGGGATCCGGAGCACCAAAGGTTACCTTATCTCCGAGCACAACGCTGGTGGAAGCGGGCGCCGTCATCGATATCGGACTCAGCCTGGGTAATCTCGAGCAGCCCATAGACAACTTCTACGGTATTGCACTCGCCCTCAGCTACGATACGGAACTCATTGAGCCTACGGTAGGCTTCGAATTTGAAAACCTGGACAATTCCTGGATCAATGCAGATGCAGCAGAAATAGAAGAAGTATTTGTCAAGGATGAGCTCACCGGACAGGCAGAGATTGCGCTGACCCGAATTAATCAAACGACCATTAGTGGTGAAGGACAGGTAGCTGAATTCAGCATTATCATAGAAGACATCATTGTGGGGCTGACCATAGATACTTTCCGCCTGCGTATAGATAGCGTGCTGCTTATTGACAATAACTTCAAGCGTATTCCAGCTGTACCAGATACGGCAACCATTATTATTGCAGAGGATACCACTAAAATCAGCAGCACCCGGCAGTTGTCACAGCTTCCCGCACAGGTCTTCCCCAACCCTGCAAGCGAGCAGTGCTACCTGAAGCTTCCGCAGGAGCTGGATTTCCTGCGGCTGGTAGATGCGTATGGGCACATCCTGTGGACTGCTTCACCGGCTCTGTTGTCAGCAATCAATGCCCCCAGGAAGATTCCTCTGCACAACCTTTCCGCCGGCATTTACCAGCTACAGGGAGGAAATGCCCGTGGGCTGTTTTCCAGAAAGGTCATTATGCAATAAATTGTGCCCAGACACAAAATGCCAAACATACCCTATATTTGCCGATCACAGCAGTATCCTTTTGTACACTGGAACTTCAAACCGGCAACCAAACTCAAATGGCAAAGCAGCAATCTCCAAAGGCAACCAAACCCGTTCCGGTTTCCGAAACAGAAACCGGAGGACGGTACCCCGATGTCTATGATATACTTGAACCGGATTCTTTCGATCATGCTCAGCAGGAAGGAAATACACTAACGGTTCACGCCCAAAACGGGGTAACCCTGCGCATTGAAGCCCTATCCGCAGCTATTCTCCGGTTCCGCTATGCACCGGAGGGTCAATTTGCAACAGACTTTTCCTACGCCCTCGACCCTGATGCGGCCTACGAAACCCCAGAGTTGACCATCACGGAAGAGGAAGAGCACCTGACCCTGCGCACCACTAATCTCATTTGCCAGGTGGCTAAGGCGAGCCTGAAGGTCAGCATGTATGATAACCCAGGGCACAAGCTGCTCTGCGAAGATGCAGCACCTTACAGTTGCCGAAAAAGCATTCTGAATGGAACAGAACAAGTCAAAATCACCCAGAAGGCCCCGGCGGATACCGCATACTACGGATTAGGCGATAAGAGCGGTGCCCTTAATTTACGCGGTCAAAAACTACAAAACTGGAATACCGATTCCTTTGGATACAGCAAAGATACCGACCCCCTCTACCGGGCTATCCCATTTTTCTTTGGCCTCCAGGAAAATAAAGGCTATGGCATTTTCCTGCATAATTCGTACCGGACTCATTTTGACTTTGCAAAAACCGAAGCAGATACCCTCTCCTTTTGGGCAGACGGAGGCGAAATGGATTACTTCTTTATTGCCGGTCCCAACCTGACGGAAGTAGCGCAGCGTTATGCCTGGCTGACCGGCCGGCCGGAAATGCCACCCATGTGGGCGCTGGGGTTCCACCAATGCCGCTGGAGCTACTATCCTGAGGAACGCGTTTACGAAGTAGCCAAGGAGTTCCGTAAGCTGCAAATCCCCTGTGATGCCATTTACCTGGATATCGACTATATGGATGGATACCGCTGCTTTACCTGGGATCAGGCTCATTTCCCTAAACCGGCACAACTAATCAAAGATCTGCGAAAACAGGGTTTTCATACGGTAGTCATGATCGATCCCGGTATTCGGGTAGACCCGGAATACCAGATTTACAACGATGGTATGGAGAAAGATGTATACTGCTACCGGACTTCAGGCGAATTGATGCGGGGGCCGGTCTGGCCACAGGACTGTGTGTTTCCGGACTTTACCAAATCCAGAGTCCGGGAGTGGTGGGGACCATTGTACGAACAGCTTTACAAAGAACAAGGTGTCAGTGGATTCTGGAACGACATGAACGAGCCTGCTGTCTTTAAGGTGGATATCGCTACCTTTCCGGACAACGTCCTACACGATCACGACGGGCACCCCTGTGATCATCGTAAAGCACACAACGTATACGGCCAACAAATGTCCCGCGCTACTTTTGACGGCCTCAAAGCACTGCAGCCTCAAAAGCGGCCCTTTGTGCTGACCCGTGCTACCTACAGTGGAGGGCAACGCTTTGCCAGTGTTTGGACGGGCGATAATATTGCAAGCTGGGAACACTTGCGTCTGGCGAATATTCAGTGCCAGCGATTGAGTATTTCCGGCTTTTCCTTTACCGGAACCGATGTAGGTGGATTCAGCCAGCAGCCGGACGGCGAGCTATTTGCCCGCTGGATGCAGCTGGCAGCTTTCCACCCACTCTTCCGCGTTCATTCTATGGGCAACAACATAGATGGTGCTGCCGAAGCGGACGCTGATGCTATACACGAAGCCGAGCGGACCAATCGCATGGACCAGGAGCCCTGGTCCTTCGGTGAGCCATACACAAGCATTTCCAAAGCCGCTATTGAGCTACGCTACCGGCTCCTACCCTACCTGTATACCGCCTTCCGGCAGTACACTCAGGATGGCCGACCAGTACTCCGCAGTCTTGCTTTTGCTGATCAGGACAACCCTGAAGTCAAAGACCGGGAAACTGAATTCCTTTTCGGAGAACAGTTGCTCGTTGTGCCAGTGCTCGAAGCGGGCGCCGTCACCGTTGAAGCGTACCTGCCAGCCGGGGACTGGTACGATTATTATACCGGGATGCATTACCCCGGGCGTCAGCTCGTCCGCAATACCTGCGGCTTAGAGCGTATCCCACTTTACGCCAAGGCTGGATCAGTCATCCCTCACTATCCGGTACAACAGTACACCGGCGAAAAGATTTTCGATCAAGTTACCTTAAAGGCTTTTGCCGGTAGTAGCAGTAGCGAATGGTACGAGGACGCAGGCGATGGCTATGCTTACGAGGAAGACGCCTACTGCCTCAGCAGCTTTGTGACAGAACAGTCCAAAGGGCACTTCTCCATCAGGCAAATACAGACTGGCACTTATGCTACAGGATATACGACTTACCGGATAGAGGTGCAAGGGCTTGCCGGGCAGCCTTCCAAAGCTACCTGCGATGGGGAGGAAATAGAATTGACGGCACTTGAGCAAGGCGGGTACACTTGTATTGTACCAGCTAAATTTCATGAACTTATGATTAGGTAAACTGTTGGAGCCAAAAAACAAAGATGAAATCACTTTTTGGGCTCTTTATATTGACTTTCCTATTTATGAATACCGAGATAACACTGGAAACCTTTTCTTCAGGACCCCGGCTCGATTGGCAAATTGTCAATGATGTAGTCATGGGTGGCCGGTCCAGCAGTCAAATGCAAGTGACAGACACCGGATATGGGCAATTCAGTGGATCCGTATCCCTGGAAAACAACGGGGGCTTCGCTTCCTGCCGGGCATCAGTCGAACAGGTTGATCTTGACAGTACAGCTGGCGTGAAGATTCGGGTGCGCGGAGATGGGCAGGAATATGATTTCCGGGTACGCATCAGCGGGCCTTACAGCCGGGCCTCTTATCGAAAGAGCTTCACAACCGTAGATGGTCAATGGCAAACCGTTGAGCTTCCGTGGGCGCAGTTTGAGCCTACATTCCGGGGACGCCTCTTACCTGATGTACCGCCCATTGCCCCAAGCGCTATCCGCGAAATCGGGTTCCTGATTGCGAACAAGCAGAAGGGTGCTTTTCAGTTAGACATTGAAGATATTTCTGCCTACTGACGAGCCTCCACCTGGTCGACAGCCGACTTCAGACCGGCCCCTGAAATCCACCCGTGCTCATGAGCATGGCAGGCTTTATCCAATTTATGGGAATGCGTGCCCCCTCCGGTATTGGTAAAATCTTTCAACCCGGACTTCAGTTCCTGCAACAGGAATACCCCCTTTGGGATTCCTGTTGCCTGGCAAAAGGCACACAGCGCCTGATAAAAGCAGGCAAGCCTGGAAATGGCAACCGGGTGGCTGCATTTTGGGTCAGGATAACCGCCCTTTAAAATCTTCGTATCCGAACCGTTTGACTACTTCCAGTTGTTGATTCCGCTTCCATATACAGATATCCGGGTGGCTAACCCCATTGAAAGTGGTCGTTTTTACCATAGTATAATGGATCATATCCCAGAAGATCAGCCGCGCCCCTGGTTGCAAAGGCTGCTCAAAGTGGTATTCAGACTTGTAGTCGCCCGCCAGGCAACTGACGCCACCGATGCGGTAGGTGTAACGCCCCTCTCCTTCCGGAACGCTCCCGAGAATTTTGGGCAGATAGGGCATTTCCAGGGTATCCGGCATGTGCGCGGTGAAAGAGGCATCGATAATCGCGGTCTGCACGCCCCGGTTATTGACCACATCCAGAACCGTGGTCACCAGTTCGCCGGTTTCCCACGCAATAGCACTGCCCGGTTCAAGGATCACCTCCAGACCGGTGCGCTCCCGAAAGCGCTTCAGCAGATTAATGAGGTGGGGCACATCGTAGCCCTTGCGTGTCATCAGGTGACCACCGCCGAAGTTCACCCATTTCAGCTGCGGAAAAAAACGGCCAAAATGATGCTCAAATGCAGTTAGCACCTTCTCCAGGTCGTAAGAACTGGACTCGCAAAGGGTATGAAAGTGTAGCCCCTCTATGCCCTGTGGCAAGCGGTCTCCCATGTTGTCTGGCGCTACACCCAGCCGGGATCCGGGTGCTCCCGGATTATAAAGGTCTACCTCTACTTCTGAATATTCCGGATTGACCCGAAGCCCCGCGGACACCGGATGAGTACTACCCGGCAACTGATCCCGAAAGCGTTCAAATTCGCTTAGGGAATTGAAGGTGATGTGACTGCTGTAGCGCCTGATTTCCTCAAATTCCGCCGGGATGTAAGCCGGTGAGTAGGTGTGCGCCCGCACGCCCATCTCTTCATAAATCAACCGGGCTTCGTGCAGAGAGCTGGCCGTTGCCCCTTTCAAATATTGCTTCACAAGCGGGAAGACCCGCCACATGGAGAACCCTTTCAAAGCCAGAATAACGGAAACCCCGGCTCGTTCCTGCACACCGCTGATGAGTTCCAGGTTGCGCCGCAAGCGGCTTTCGTCTAGCAAAAAAGACGGAGAAGGAGCTTTGCTGTAGTCTATCATTTGATTATAATTCTAAATCTATGCCTTCTGTTTCGTGCCAGGGCAGCCCCATCTCTTCCAGTTTTTCCAGGAATGGATCCGGGTTGAACTCCTCAACGTTAAACACGCCTGCACCACTCCATTTTCCGGTAAGCACCATCATAGCGCCAACTGTAGCCGGTACGCCTGTCGTGTAAGAAACACCCTGTGCCCCCGTCTCATTAAAGGCCGCCTGATGGCTGCAGTTGTTCCAGATGTAGTAGGTCTTTTCTTTACCGTCCTTGATACCCCTGATACGACAACCGATAGAAGTTTCACCAGTGTAGTTCTCCCCCAGTCCGCCCGGGTCCGGTAATACCGCTTTGAGAAACTCCAGGGGAATGACATCCATTCCTTTATATTTCACTGGCTCAATGCCTGCCATACCGATGTTTTGAATGACACGCAGGTGGGTCAGGTACTCCTGCCCAAAAGTCATCCAGAATCGGGCGCGCTTGAGCGTCGGAAAGTTTTTGACCAGGGATTCCAGCTCTTCATGGTAGATAAGGTAAGAATCTTTAGGCCCGATATCGGGGTAATTCAATACCTTCTTTATCTCATGCGGCTCCGTTTCTACCCACTGACCGTTCTCCCAATAGCGGCCTTTCTGCGTCACCTCTCTGATGTTAATCTCCGGGTTAAAGTTGGTCGCAAAAGCCTTGCCGTGGTCACCGGCATTACAGTCCACGATGTCCAGGTAATGCATCTCGTCGAAGTGGTGTTTGGCAGCCCGGGCCGTAAATATGCTCGTCACGCCCGGATCAAAACCACAACCAAGGACGGCTGTCAGCCCGGCCTCCTTAAAGCGGTCCTGGTACGCCCATTGCCAGCTGTACTCAAACTTCGCCTCCTCTTTGGGCTCATAGTTGGCCGTATCCAGGTAATGCACCCCCGTTTCCAGACAGGCGTCCATAATGGTGAGGTCCTGGTAGGGCAAAGCGACGTGGAGCACAAGGTCAGGCTGGAACGACTTGATCAGTGCTACCAATTCCGGCACATTATCGGCGTCGACCTGTGCGGTTTGCATTTGATTGTGACCGGTCGCTTTTTGCGCATCCGCAACGATGGTATCACACTTCGACTTGGTACGGCTGGCGAGCATTATTTCCGAAAAAACTTCCGGGTGCCGGGCACATTTGTAAGTAACGACCCGACCCACACCGCCGGCACCAATAATAAGGACTTTGGACATAGTACTTTTTTAGAGTTAATTTACAGTTCCTGCTTTATAAACTAAACAAAGATAAATGGGAAATCGCAACTCCAAAGCGGAAAAAATCAAAAACTTTGACCCCAATGGTGTAGGCCTGAAAAATGGTCATTTCATTGGGCTGCCTTTTGAGGAAGAGGAAGCAGGCATTGTACTTATACCAGTGCCCTGGGATGTAACGGTATCTTATGGAGCAGGTACAGCGACCGGACCAGCTAACATCCTCGACACTTCTCCGCAGCTCGATCTTCTGGACCCGGATGTACCGGAAGCCTGGAAGATGGGTATTTTCATGCGCCCTCCTGATGAGACATGGCTGAGCCGGTCGAAGGAATTACGTCCAAAAGCTGCCCGTTATATAGAGCAGCTGGAGGAAGGAATATCCATTGAAGTGGCCACTCTTGAGCAAATCAATGAAGCTTGTGCAAAACTAAAGAATTGGGTTAGGGCAGAAACGAACGCGCTCCTTGACCAGGGCAAGGCAGTGGGCATCGTTGGCGGAGAGCACAGTGTCCCCCTCGGCTTTCTGGAAGCCCTGGCAGACCGGCACCCTGGTTTTGGCATTTTGCAAATTGATGCACATATGGACCTTCGAAAAGCCTACGAAGGATTCACCTACTCTCATGCTTCAATCTTTTACAACGCGCTTCAATTACAGAGCATTAGTCAACTTACCCAGGTGGGCATCCGGGATTATTGTGATGCAGAAGTTGCCATTGCCACGGCTGATCAACGCTGTAGGGTGTACTACAATCACCAATTGCAGGAAGCCCGTTTTCGTGGGGCCACCTGGCACCAACAATGCGAGGAAATCATTAGCACGCTGCCGAAAGAAGTCTACATCAGCTTCGACATTGATGGGCTGCGGCCGGAACTTTGTCCCAATACAGGCACCCCCGTGCCCGGTGGGCTAACTTTTGAGGAGGCGACCTACCTCCTTAACAGGGTAGTGGCAAGTGACCGGCGCATTATTGGTTTCGACCTCTGCGAAACAGCAGGTTTCCCTCATGAATGGGATGCCAATGTAGGTGCACGCATTCTTTACAAACTTGCCAACCTCATGGGTAAGAGCCAGAATATACCAATTGCTTAGTTTGAAAAGGGGAACTTTACGCCTTGATTCTCTGTTATCTAATTTGAAAGACGTTACTTGCGCCCTTTTTAATATACCAACCCGGAAAAAAGAAAAACACCAGAGACGAAGCATGACTTCGAAAGTAACGTCAGCAATTTTTAAAAAGTAAAACTTCTATATGCTAATCATTGATGTAAAAAGTGGAGAAAACATTGACCGTGCCCTCAAACGTTATAAGCGAAAACACCGTAAAGTAGGGATACTTCAGGAAATACGCAAGCGCAAGCACTTTACCAAACCGTCTGTAGAGCGCAGGAAAGAAGTGCTCAAAGCAGCTTATATAACGAAGAAACAAGAAGACGAAAGCTAATCGTTTTCGCACTCAAGACCGCCTTTCAGGCGGTTTTTTTATGCCCATCTGCTCTGTTAGCCAATCCCCATTTTAAAATTTCTTCCAATACCGGTTCCAGTGAGCGCCCTCTTTGTGTAAGTTCATATTCCACTCTCGGCGGCACTTCAGGATAAGCCCTGCGGTCTACAAGCCCTGCATCCTGTAGCTCCCTGAGCTGTTTGGCCAGCATTCGGTCAGAAACCTTCCCCACAAGATCACGCAAAGTACCATACTGAAATACTCCAACAAAGCGACAAGGACTGGATGATTGTTCGGGGTCCAAGGCTCACGGATGAAGCAGAAAAGGGAACTTACCGGATAGGCTGGGTCGGTGTAAATGCAAGTACGAGCATAGGTAGGGCTGACCTTGCAGACTTCATAGTTAAACAACTGGAAAGCAGTGAGTTTGACTTTCAAATGCCCTTTATAAGCTATTAGCCTTCTAATTGGAAACGGATTCATCCAAACCCTGAAGAAACCCTACTTTGACAATTGTTGTTATGTCATAGTCTGAAGTATCCTCGAAGTCAACAAGTATGAATATCTTAATTACCGGCGCAACCGGAAATGTCGGGAAGCCGCTTGCGTACTTCCTTCAACAAGCTTCTTCTGAACACCGCCTTTTTTTTGCAGTCAGACGACCAGCATTTGCCCGTCAGGCAATCATGGCAAAAACCTGGCAATTCAGACAATTTGACTTCGAGGATATTTACAGCTTTCAACATGCACTCAAAGACATTGACAGGCTATTCCTTCTGCGCCCTCCCCACCTTACTGATGTGCAGGCTTATATTGTCCCCTTGCTGAGTGCGGCAAAGGAGTCAGGGGTTAAACTGATCGTATTTTTATCCATTCAAAGCGCCGATAGCAATAAGTGGACCCCTCATTACAAAATTGAGCAAGCTATTAAAAAGAGTGGTCTCAACTACGTCTTTCTGAGAGCTGGATTCTTCATGCAGAATTTCCTTCTGGAGATCAAGAGTGATCTGGTCGAGCGAAATGAAATCTTTGTGCCAGCTGGGAGCAACCGGTTTTCATTCATTGATGCAAAGGAACTAGCTGAAGTCGCTTCCAACATTTTGCTGGACACCTCAACTGCTTCTCAGGAGTACACCCTCACAGGGACTTCTCCCATGGACTATTACCGGGTAGCCACGATAGCCACTGAAGGGCTGGGACGGAAGATTCAGTATACTAACCCCAGTCCACTCTGGTTTATCCTCAAGAAGATGCTGCGGGGACGTAAGTTCATGTTTGCTTTTGTGCAGGTGCTGCTTTACCGCTTTAACCGGGTACCCGCTGCAGATCAATACAAACATACCTTGCAAAAGCAACTGCACCGACCTCCCAAAAGCCTGGGAGCATTTTTTATCGAACACCAGGAAGCACTCTCTGAAAAGTAAGAGCTTGTTGGGATTTCGCTTTTGGTACGAACGCCGCCAAATTTTGTTCTGGACGAGGCGCGATGAGGGAGCATAGTCTAAGCTACGTGACCGACCTGCCCGTGTCTCGTCGCCTGTGGGCTTTGGCCACCGGAGACCGTACAAGACTTTGGCAGGCGGGAGAGCAACGAAGTGCAGTGCAAAATTTGGCAAGAGCAGCCCGAAGTGTGAAATCCAAACATCTCTAAGTTATTGCTCCAGCAACAGATATGACCAGGGATTGAGATTCATGCTCATTTCGCTGGTTAGTTTAACGGTACTATTAGCAAATACATTGGTGTACTCCCCCTCCAGCTCCTCGGCCGTTAGCGTAAAGGTTTGTGGTTCCTCGCCCAGGTTGAGCAATACAACGACCTGGTGCGCTCCCTTTGTTCTTCGAAAAGCATAAACACGGTCGGTAGTGGTTTCCACTTCTATACGCTCCAGGATTCCGCCCGCAAGCCCATTGCCCAGGGCAGGGTTACGATGTTTTAAATCCAGCAATGTCTTGTAGAATCGGGTCTTTTTAAACCCGTCCCAGGGTATAGTGTCCTTCTCGAAGAACTTCAAACGATGGTTCAACCCTGCTTCCTGCCCGCTATACATTAATGGCATACCGTCTATGGTGAATGCCAGTACAGCCATAGCATCTGCCGCTACGCCCATCCGCTCTTCGATAGTGCCCTGCCAGGCGTTTTCGTCGTGGTTGGTGAGGAAATTCATAAAATAGCCCCGGTTGTACTCCGCTGCTTTTTTAGCCAGTACGGTATCAATAGCTTGGGGAGAGCGTTCTCCCCGGGCGATAGCATTCATTAGGTGGTGTAATTCCCAGCCATAGTTCATCGCAAACCACTCCTGATTCCGATGCGGTGGGTGATCAGACTCCGCCAGCATAAAAAGAGCTGGATTTGCTTCCCTCAATATGGGGACGGCCTGTGCCCAAAAGTCATCAGGTACCTCAGCTGCCACATCACAACGGAAGCCGTCTACGCCTACCTCCCGCAGCCAAAACAACATTTCTTCTATCATGGCAGCGCGCATCTCCGCATTCTCAAAATTAAGGTCTGCCACATCAGTCCACCCCCAGGATTCCCCGGTTTTTGGGTCAATAGGATCAATTACCTTCCCCAGGCTATCCTGACTGTAATAATCCGGATGAGCAGTGATCCATTCATGGTCCCATCCGGTGTGATTGGGTACCCAGTCCAGGATAATCCGCATATCCATGCTATGGATACTTTCAACCAGTGCTTTGAATTCCTCCATGGTACCAAAGGCCGGATTTATTGCCGTGTAGTCCGACACCGCGTAGAAACTGCCCAGGTTTCCTTTCCGTTTGACTTCAGAGATGGGATAAACAGGCATAAACCAGAGGATATCAACGCCCATTTCTTTCAGACGGGGCAGATGCTTTACGAACGCTGCCAGCGTACCTGATGGCGTGTACTGCCGTATATTAACTTCATAAATATTTGCATTTGCTGCCCAGGCAGGGGTTGCAACGGATGGTAGCAAGTTAGGCTGTTCCATAGGGACAGGTTGATTTCCAGCAGATTTTGAACGATCCCCGGTACCACATGCGAGGAGCGTAAGCACCATGAGGAGACAGAACAAGCTTCTCATATGGATTCTATTTTGACCACGTTACTCTGTTACCCCAAATTGCTTACGGGTGGGACGGGTCAGTAGGTTGATCGTTTTGAGAATAGCGCCCTCTGATCCCGTTTTTTTAACGCCCGCCCAGGTCATGATGTCGTTTTCCTGATTGACACCCTGTATTTCCCATTGCTCGTCCTGCCGATCATCGATGTTATCGAATTGCATTATTTTCTTTCCATCCTGATCAAGCAAGCGCCAGGAGCCATAGCCTGTTTTTTCCTGCCAGCGGCCCGTTTCATATGTGCCATCAGCCGACATTTCAAACCAGCGGCCTTTATTAGCCAACCGGGTCGCTTTGTCATCCACCACATAGTATTCCCACACCCAGAAGTTTGTGGTCAGGGTGTTACTCAAAGCAGAAGGCTCGACCGGCGCAGCGGGTTCAAAAGATCCATTCATTGCGATGCCATCATTGGATGCCTGAGGCTGGGCCGCAGATGTTTCTGACACTGCTTCTCCGTCCTTATCACTAACTGGTTTATCGTCAGTGCAAGCCAAAAGGCCAAGGATCAAAAACAAAGACCAACTCAATTTTTTCATATCTCATTAATTTGGATCTGGTCGGAATATAAAGGGAAGCCCCCGTTTTTACAAAGTGGGAGCCCCTCCTTTATTATGTTTTAAGAACGGTGTACCACTGCTGCCTCAATCGTACCATTAGCTGTTAGCTCCCGGCGTTCCCCATAGAGCATGATTTCCAGCGGTTTCTTGGTATGGTTGATAATCTGCGTCCTCTCGCCCGCCACCTTCACCTCCAGGTAGTATCCCCGGAAGCGCACTTTAAAGGCGTAAGACTTCCAGTTTTTGGTGATGAATGGGCTGAACTGTACCATGTCATTGTAGACACGCATACCACCAAAGCCTTTGACAAAAGCCATCCAGGTTCCTGCCATACTAGTCGTGTGACAGCCATCTTCCGTATCGTTATTGTAGTCGTCAAGATCAAGGCGTGCCGTACGCAAATACATTTCGTAGGCTTTCTCTTCGCGACCGAGGACGGACCCCAGAATAACGTGCACACATGGAGATAGTGACGACTCATGTACGGTCCGTGGCTCGTAGAAGTCAAAGTTGCGACGAATGGTTTCTACGTCAAAGTGGTCTTCAAAAAAGTAAAGCCCCTGCAACACATCAGCCTGTTTGATGAAAACAGAGCGCAGTATGCGGTCCCATGACCAGTTTTGATTGATGGGCCGTTCTTCGGGCTTAAGGTCATCAACGGTGAGCAGCGCCTTATCCAGGAAGCCATCATGCTGTACGAAAATACCCAACTCTTCTTCCTTAGGAAGGTACAGATTACCGGTAATCTCTTTCCATTGTTTGGTTTCCGTATGGCGGTAAAACTTAATCTTCTCCTCAATTTCCCGGTAGCGTTCCGGACTCGCTTTTTCTACGTACTCAACCGCCTCCATAGCATACTCCAAACACCACTTTGCGATGTAATTGGTATACCAGTTGTTATTGACGTTGTTTTCGTATTCGTTAGGTCCGGTCACGCCATGCATCATGTACTGCCCGTTGCGCTCAGAGAAGTGGACCCGCTGCGCCCAGAAACGGGCAATAGCGATCAGGACTTCCAAACCGTAAGAGCTCAGGTATTCCTGTTCACCGGTGTAACGGATGTAATCGTAAATGGCATAAGCTATCGCTCCGTTCCTGTGGATTTCCTCAAAGGTGATTTCCCATTCATTATGAGACTCTTCTCCGTTCATGGTTACCATAGGGTAAAGCGCCGCACCATCGGTGAACCCCAGCTTCTGAGCATTTTCAATCGCTTTCTGAAGGTGCTTGTAGCGATAGATCAGCAAGTTGCGTGCAACAGCCTGATCGGCAGTGGACAGGTAGAAGGGAAAACAATAGGCTTCAGTATCCCAGTAGGTACTGCCACCGTATTTCTCACCGGTGAAGCCCTTCGGGCCAATATTTAGCCGCTCGTCTTCTCCAGTATACGTCTGGTATAACTGGAAAATATTAAACCGGATGCCCTGCTGTGCCGCCACATCACCTTCAATACGTATGTCGGCCTCTTCCCACTTGTTGCCCCAGGCAATAGCCTGCTCATGGAGCAGGGAGGTAAAACCTTCTTTATAAGCTTCTTTGACTGCTGCTTTACAGCGGTCCATCAGTTCCTTTTTCTTGTAATTCAGAGAAGTAACATTGGCTACGTACTTGTAGATGACTAATTCCTCGCCTTCCTTGCACTCAAGGTCAACGGCGCAGGCCACATACTTTTCCTTCTCAATACGATAGGTATCAAATTCGACCTCCTTACCCTTTTGCTCGATACCGAACTTCATGCCGGTACAAACCTGGAAAGCGGTTTTCTTAGTTTCGGCAGTTACATATCCCTGCCGGCGCTTTGCTTTTTTATCGACTTCCACCCAGAACTTTTCGTCGTAGTTGGAGTCTTCATTAACAACATCAAAATCAATATAAGGCGTAATGTTTACCGGACCGGAGAAGTCCAGGGGCGTAATGCGGTATTCCAGCGCCGCAACTTCATCACGAACGATACTGCAAAAGCGCTTAGCCGATACCCTGACACGACGGCCGCTCTTCATTTTGGCGGTAAATGTACGCAGCAGATAGCCTTCTTTCATATTCAGCTCCCGGCGAAAATCTTCCACTTCGCATTCTGCCAGGTCCAGGGCTTCCCCTTCAAAATCGATATTGATTCCTGCCCAGTTGGACGCATTGAGTACCTTGGCAAAATACTCCGGATAACCAATCTTCCACCAGCCGACCTTGGTTTTATCCGGATAGTAAATGCCGGCCAAGTAGTTGCCAAGCAGTGTATCACCGGAATATTGCTCCTCAAAATTGGCTCGTTGCCCAAAGCGGCCATTACCGATGCTGAAAATACTTTCTGAAATACGATTGTATTCTGGAATAAAGCCCTCTTCCACGATGCTCCATTCGTCATGCTTTAGGTACTCTTTCATAATTGTTTAGGCTTTTCGTTTTATTGATTGGCTTGTGCGGGCATTGCCTGCAAAATGTTATCAGGAGATTTCTTTATAAAGTCAGGCAACACATAATGTGCATGGCTGAGGTTTTCACCACCAATTCCAACCGCGTAAAAACCGCCTGAAAGTGCGGCATCCACTCCCTTTTCAGCATCCTCGAAAACAATACATTCTTTAGGATGCAACGCCATGGCTTCTGCGCCCAGTTGAAAGACCTGAGGGTCAGGCTTGCTCCGGGTGAGCTGATTCCCATCGATGATAACCTCAAAACGGTCCTTCAGCCCAATTTGTCCGAGAATGGTGGTCGCGTTTTTGCTACTGGACCCCACCGCCAATTTAAAGCCTTGCTTTTCGGCAGCGTCCAGAAACGGTAGTACGCCTTCCAGTATTTCCGATTCATCCATTTTTAAGATGTATTCCCGGTACCATTCATTTTTTTGAGAAGCTAAGGCCTGCTTTTCAGCTACCGTCTTTTCTACGCCACCCCATTTCAGGATAAGGTCCAGAGACTCTATTCGGCTCACTCCTTTGAGTTTTTCGTTCTCCGCTTCTGAGAAGTCGAAGCCAACTGAATTTGCCATTCGCCGCCAGGCGATAAAGTGATATTTGGCCGTGTCAACAATTACACCGTCCAAATCAAAAATAAAAGCTTTAATCATTGGGTTATTACTTTCAATTACGGGCGAAGATAGTATATTTTCACCGACGATAAAGGGATGAAGCCGCCTAATTCTTAATGTTGAGCGGTGGCCTCATTTGACGTTGTCGTCGCAAAAATTGTCTTCATCCTCCTCTTTATTCCGATCCCGATTGCCGCGATTGACGCCTCAAAGATCAAGTCCGTTTTAAGGCCCGCTACAGATGGGGTCAATAACTCAACCGGCGTTCTTCAATCCTCTATTAACGAAGCCGGCGTTCTTCTAGTGAGAACGCCGGCTTTATCAGCATTATGGATTTACTAAAGCTGGCTTACCTCAGATTACACCCAGTTCTTTACCCACTTTTATAAATGCGGCAATCGCCTGGTCAAGGTGTTCCCTGTCGTGAGCCGCAGATAATTGTGTACGGATACGTGCTTTGCCTTTAGGTACTACCGGATAGAAGAACCCAATAACGTAAATGCCTTCATCCAATAGTTTGTTGGCAAAGTCCTGAGACAGCTTAGCATCATACAACATGATCGGGACAATAGGAGCTTCTCCTGGCAATATGTCAAAGCCCGCTGCTGTCATTTCCTTCCGGAAGTAGGTGGTATTCTCCTCCAGCTTATCACGTAAAACTGTAGACCCGCTCAGGATGTCAAAGACTTTGATCGACGCGCCAACGATAGCTGGTGCCAGTGTATTCGAAAAAAGATACGGGCGGGACCGCTGCCTCAACATATCCACGATTTCTTTCCTAGCAGCAGTAAAACCACCGGAGGCACCTCCCAGCGCTTTGCCTAATGTGCCGGTAATAATATCCACGCGCGCCATCACATTGTGGAACTCATGCGTACCACGGCCCGTCTTACCGATAAAACCGGTGGCGTGGCAGTCATCCACCATAACCATCGCATCGTATCGGTCAGCCAGATCACAAATCTCATTAAGCTTGGCAATGTCCCCGTCCATAGAAAACACACCATCGGTAGCAATCATACGGCGGCGGGAAGACTGCGCTTCTTTGAGTTTCTCTTCCAGGTCAGCCATATCGCTGTGCTTGTAACGATAGCGGGATGCTTTGCACAGTCGGATCCCATCAATGATAGAGGCATGGTTCAGCTCATCGGAAATGATGGCATCCTCCTTGGTCAGCAGAGGCTCAAACAATCCCCCATTGGCATCGAAGGCAGCAGCATATAAGATGGTATCCTCCATGCCCAGAAATTCCGAGATCTTACCCTCTAATTCTTTGTGGATATCCTGCGTACCGCAGATGAAGCGCACACTGGACAGGCCAAAGCCATGGGTATCAATAGCGTCTTTAGCTGCCTTGAGAATATCAGGCTGAGACGAAAGCCCCAAGTAGTTATTGGCACAGAAGTTCAGGACCTCTCCCGTACTTTTCGTTTTAATGGCGGCAGCCTGCGGACTGGTAATAATTCGCTCCTCTTTATACAGGCCAGCGTCTTTGATTTCGCTCAATTCCTGCTCTAATGCAGGTTCTACATTTTTATACATAAGATGATGTTGATTTCAGTTTCAGATAATGAACTTGTCTAAAAATTGCTGCGATAGTCACAAATCAGGCATTTTGAGTCTAATTGAGGCACGCACGGAGCCTAATAGTGGTGCTATTTGGCGAGTACGGAACGAAAAGTAGGCTCAAAAGGACGATTTGAGGCATCGTAAGTAGTTTTTAGACAAGTTCAATAAGAAAAACCAGTTTATAAGGTCGCTGATGCCGTTTCACGTAAGTGCGACAGCATATCCATGGTCATGCTTTGCAGATCATAAACGGGCTGCCAGCCCCAGTCTGCACGGGCCTGCGAGTCGTCAATGTTCTCAGGCCAGCTTTCGGCAATTTTTTGACGGAAATCAGGCTCGTAAGTGACTTCAAAGCCAGGTACTTCGACTTGAATAGCAGCTGCAATTTCGGCAGGAGTGAAATTCATTCCGGCAATATTGTAAGCGGACCGGATCTTAATTTGTTCTTCCGGAGCATTCATTATTTCGATGGTGGCCCGCAGGGCATCGGCCATATACATCATAGGCAGACGAGCGTGATCAGCCAGAAAGCAGGTGTACTTCTCTCCACGTACCGCATGGTGAAAGATATCAACAGCATAATCCGTTGTGCCTCCTCCCGGCATCGACTGATAGCCTACTATTCCGGGGTAACGCACCGAGCGTACATCTACTCCGAATTTATGGTAGAAATAGTTGCCCCAGTGCTCGCCCGCAACCTTACTAATGCCGTAAACGGTCTGTGGCTGCAGTACAGCATGCTGAGGGGTATCCACTTTGGGCGTTTCCCCACCGTACACGGCAATTGAGCTGGGATTGAAAACTTTGCAGCCGTGCTTCTTCGCTGCTTCCAGCACATTGAACAGTCCAGACATATTGATTTCCCAGGCCCATTGCGGATTGAGTTCGCCTTTAGCAGAAAGGATAGCCGCGAGATGGTAAATTTGGGTCACACCATGGCTTTCAACCAGCGCTGACATCGCTTTGTGATCAAGTACGTCCAGGACTTCAAACGGATAGTCATATACTTCCGGCTCCCTGATATCAGTAGAAAGGACGTTGGCAGCACCATACTGCTGACGTAAGGCTTGCCCGAGAACAGTGCCTATCTGGCCGTTAGCTCCCGTGATGAGGATGGTTTCGGTTTTCATATAATTTGGTCAGTGCTAATAAAAAACGCTACAGCATAATAACGCAGCAATCCGGCTGCGGTTTGAAATCAGCCCGGTTCCGGCACAGCTTCCAGGAACTGGTAGCTTTTAGTTTCGTAGTCCATCCAGCAACAATAAGTATCCAAACCGTTGGTTACCATCATGTAGGGCACCTGAAGGCTGGAATTGTACCAGGACACCTGCTCAAAAACAGCCTGACTGATCTTTACCTGTGGTGCTTTGCATTCAATGAGCAAGTACGGGGTGACTGCTTTATCATACACCAGAAGGTCATAACGGCGGTCCAGGGTGTTGACCTTCAACCCCCGTTCCATTGAGATGCGGGTCGGGTTGTAGGCCCTTTCCTGTAACAGGTACTCCAGTATCAGTTGCCGGACCATCTCTTCGGGCTGGAGGACAAGCCACTTTTTACGTATCCGGTCAAAGATATAACGTTTATTGTCTTTACGCCTTACCCGAAGTTGATCTTTGTAACGGAGTAAATCCAGATGTATCTGCATGCCTCGGGTTTAAAAAACAAGGATTTTCTCCCGTTGCAGCACCTTCCCTTTTGCATCGCGCAGGCAGACCCAATAGAAGCCCGGCTGCTCCGGAGTGACCAGCGTATTATCCCCATGCGCTAATGCATGATCCTGAACCCACTGACCAGCAGTATTATACCACTCCAACCTGGCTCCTCTGCCCGGTATTGATCGGGCCAGCTGCACTTGAACCGTTGCTTTTGCAGGGTTTGGGAATATATCAAAGTACGGCTCTGAATCGGTTGCAATGCGCTGATCAGCAGTCAGTAGCCAGGTATCAAAAAGCGCCTGCAGGGAATCAATAGGCTCCACACCAGCCGGTGCTTCTGCGACATTAAGCTCCAAATAAGGATTATCCGGGTCGTCTTCCGGTTTAAACACCCGCAAAAAAGCGGAGGTAGAAGAGGTTCCTGCGTCCAGGCAACGGGCATCAGCACCGGGGATATTCCCTCCCTGCATAGCGGCCATCAGGCGTTCGGCGAGAGTGCCTTCTGTATTATTAAAGCCGGCTTCCATCCCATCGAGCACTTGCGGCCCAATCAGGATGTTGCCCTGAATAGCGTAGGTTTCACCCAAAAGGTGCCCTTTCCACGTATCAGTATTCTGACCGGTGAAAGCAGCGACGTCGGGCTCCCCATTCTCATTGAGTGCCGCAATTCCGTATTGGCGGAACTCAGGGTCGAAATTCTGAGAAAAGCAGGCATCATTCTCTACCAGCCAATCGATAACCTCCTCCGGACTGTTGCCCTCGCCCAGCTGTGCAATGCCATTATCCAGATTGATATGCGGATCAATACAGATATAAGCTTGTGCGTTTACACCGCCTCTGCCAGGAATGATTCCGCTGAGCAGAATCACCCCACCAAAACTTCCAATCCCTTCCACGCAAGTGGCCCCCGCACTGCCCACCTCACCTGTAGCGGGGTCAACGGCTACGATTGAAAAAGTGTCTTGTGCCTGTAAATACGGCCCAAAAAACAGGGACAAAAGACCTATCCATATCAATGACCTCATATTGGTACTTTTTTTACTTGAAAACCAATTTCCGGCTGAGCACTTCCACGCCATCTGTTAGTTGTAGCCAATAAGCGCCGGCAGGTAGCTGCAAACGGGGCATTGTGAAGTGATGCGCTCCTCCGGCAAGCGGTCCGCTGTGAATGGTGCGTACTCGCTGCCCGTTACTGTTGATCAACTGAATTCGACCTCCTGGAATGGCTTGCTGCAGTACGAGGGATACCGTAATGTCCGATACCGCCGGCGTGGGGAATACCCGAAAGTCTGCCCGGGCCTGCAGATCCGGAGCTGTGGTCAGCATAGATTCTCGTACCTGATTGGTATTGAGCACCTCAAAGTCTCCTGCACTGCCGCGCCAGAGTACGGCGGCTACGATAAGGCTGTTATTACCCAGGTTAGAAGTATTGATGTCATTTGCCTCCAGCTCGGGAATTGCTATACTGTAGCGGCGCTCTATTACTGCTCCTTCCATCGCCCCACCTTCGACAATAGTTTCGCCATAAGCGCTGCCAGTCAAAGAATACCGTAGAACATTTTCGTGCTCCGCCATGGCCCCCTGCCCGGATTGAGCTGCAAAAACGGAAGGCTCTATCAGGTAAACCGAAAGGTTAATTGACTCCTCATCCAAATCCCCAAAGAATTGGGTCCGGGTCTGTACAATCAGGCTGTCTGCGGTAGCTTGTGCCAGCAGTCCGGTTTGGGCTACGGGAGGTACCTCATTGATACCGGCTACCGCCGCCGCCGCATTCTGACGTACGGTACCAATATTCCCGCTATTGGCACCCAGGTTCTCCGAATTTAGAAAGAAAACAGGTTGGCCAAAGCCTCCCAGAGCCGTAGTCAGTTCATTGGAGGCCTCATTGGCCAGGTTGCTACTGCCAAAGTGGGCTGCAACAACCAGCGCATTTGACTGATTATCTGACAGGAGGTCACGGAAAAGTGTCCAGCCGTAGCTACCGCAATTAGGGCACCAGGTCGCGGTACGCTTGGTAATCAAAGGATGATTGGTCTGTGGCACTTCGATGTCTTGCCCGGTCCCCGTAAGCGGGAGCAATAGCGCAAATGCCAACCCCAGGAAGTATTGATTTTTCATAATTCAGTTAATTTGGAGCAAAAGTACGGGGAATTATGGCAATAAAAAACTGGCCATCTACACTTCCAGGCCATGCCAGCGCTGCGAGCGCATATACCAAAGCACGATAACCATCATAACGATCCAATACAGGATTTCAGAACCCCAGGCCCAGGGCAAACCCAGGTTGGTATGATTGACGACAACATAGATATAGACGAGGTAGGCAGCAGCGCAGATCGACTGTATGACCAATCCGAAAAAAGTGGCGCCCGTGCCCGCCAGTCCATTGAAGAAGACGCTGCCGATACTGAAGCAGGTCAAAATACCTACTAAAACATAGAATACGGGCTGTGCCTCTGTAATCAGCGACATATCCGAGCCCCCTAAAAGTGGGTAAAGCAGCTCGTGGGGATAAAGAACAACGGGAAGGGTAATCACCATGGTGGTGAGCCAGCAAATCTTGGCCGTCTTCCAAATGATCGGAACTACGCCCTGTCGCTTCCGCTGACCGATAAAATTGCTAACCAACGTATTCACTCCACTGGCAAAACCCCAGGTTGGAATAGACAAAATAAGGTACACCATTCTGACCAGGTTGGTAATGGCCAGTTCCCGTTCGCCCAGATTTTCGACAATGCCAAAAAACACAAACCAACTACCCAAGCCAACAAAAGACTGGGCCACAATAGGCAGGGCCAGCCTGTACTGCTGTTTAATCAGCTTCAGGTCGACATTAGGCAGGTTGAAAAGCCGGTAACGGTGAGCCTCTTTATCAAAGAAAATATATACCATAAACACCGCAAAAGCCACGATTTCTGCAATCGTGCTGGCCAGTCCGGCACCGGCAATCCCCATAGCCGGAAGCCCCCAGTGCCCAAAGATTAAACCATAGTTCAGCGCAATATTGACGATGCCAAGAATTATAGTATCCACGATGATAAAAGTCGTGCGCGCCACTCCGGTATACAGGGCAATGACCGCCACTCCCGTGTAGCTGAAAAAGACACCCCAGGAACGGGTATCTAGGTATTCCAGGCTTTTAGTGAATACGACTTCCGAATTGACGAACAGCCCAAAGAAGTAGTAGCAGCCGTACTGCATGACCAGGAACATGACGATCGCCAGCGCCAGTTCAAAGTACACCATAGAATAAAAAGTACGGCCAACTTCAGATAGGGTCCCCTCCCCTGCCCTGCGGGCAATCATTATCTGACCACCCCGGGAGAAGCCGTACCCAATGGCCGCGATGACCAGGTAAAACACTCCGACAAAACCAATAGAGGCAAAATCTTCTTCGCTCAGGTGATAGAGAAATACACTATCACTAAGCGCTACGACGTTCTGGGCAGCGCTGCCCAACATGATAGGAGCCGAAATGGAAAGAATCTGCCGGTATGAGGTGCGTAGGCGCATTGGTGACAAATGTAGGCAGGCAGTCTATTATTAGCACTAATTTATCCGCAATTTTCAAAAAAACCTGCAATCTTTAGATTTATAATTCATTTATCGTGAGCTCCATTAAACTTTCACCTGACCTTAATTTTTTACCCATGAGATTAGTGATTTTTCTGACAGTGACCGTTCTGGCAACCGCACTGCTATCCTGTGAGCCAGAGCTTGCTGACCAAACTGCAAAAACAACCAGCAAAATGTACGATAAAACCGGACTTGAACAACCTCAAGCCACCAAAAAGCCCGAATCATTAACCATACACGGGGATACCCGGACGGACAATTACTATTGGCTCAACCAAAGGGAAGACGAGGAGGTCCTTGCTTATCTGAATGCGGAAAATGAATACACTAAAAACATGACAGGGCACCTGGATACCTTCCAGGAGAAGCTCTATCAGGAAATCATCGGTCGCCTGAAGCCCGATGACACCTCAGTGCCTTACAAGGACAATGGCTACTTCTATATCACACGCTTCGAAAAAGGCAAAGAATACCCCATTTACAGCCGCAAAAAAGGCAACCTGGATGCAGAGGAGGAAATTATACTGGACGCCAATCAGTTGGCTAAAAGCTATGATTACTACAACATCGGCGGCCGTGAAGTCAGCCTGGATAACCGTCTGCTGGCCTATGGAGAAGACACCCTGAGCCGCCGGATTTATACCCTCCGCTTCAAAAACCTGGAAACCGGGGAGCTACTGCCGGATGAGATCCCTGGCACAACAGGCAGCGCTGTATGGGCCAATGACAATCAAACAGTTTTTTACACCCTCAAGGACGATACAACGCTGCGAAGCTATAAGGTAATGCGCCACCGCCTGGGCACTCCGGTATCCGAGGATGTAGCAGTCTTTAGCGAAGAAGACCCCACTTTCCTTGCCTTTGCCTACAAAAGCAAGTCTGACCAATATATCATAGTTGGCTCCTACGCCACGATGAGTCAGGAGTACCGGGTATTGAATGCCGATCAGCCTGAGGGAAGCTTCCAGATTATACAGCCCCGGGAGCGTGGTTTAGAGTATGGTATCGCCCACTTTGACGGGCACTTCTACATCCGTACTAATCTGGACGCGCAAAATTTCCGGCTCATGAAAACGCCGGAAAACAAAACGACCAAAGACCACTGGAAAGAAGTTATTCCACACCGAAAAGAAGTGCTACTCGAAGACCTGGAGATCTTCAAGGACTACCTCGTGCTTTCAGAGCGCAAAGCGGGGATTACGCAGCTACGCGTGCGCCCATGGGAAGGCACAGAACACTATATCGATTTTGGAGAAGATGCCTACCTGGCTTACACTTCGGTCAATCCGGAGTTCGACACCAAAACCCTCCGCATTGGCTACACCTCCATGACTACTCCCAATACCATCTACGACTACGACATGGAAGGCAAGACCTTTGAAATGCTGAAGCAGCAAGAAGTTGTTGGTGGTTTCAACCCTGATGAGTACCAATCGGAGCGCCTGATGGTCAAGGCCCGGGATGGCGTGGAAGTCCCCGTCTCCATGGTCTACCGCAAAGGAATGAAAAAAGACGGCACCCAGCCTCTGCTCTTGTACGGGTACGGCTCTTATGGCAGCAGTATGGAGCCCTATTTTAGCTCCGTACGGTTAAGCCTGCTCGACCGGGGCTTTACGTTCGCCATTGCCCATATCCGTGGTGGAGAAGAAATGGGCCGGCAGTGGTACGAAGATGGTAAATTACTGAATAAGAAAAACACCTTTACCGACTTTATCGATGTGGCAGAACACCTGATAGAAGCAAAATACACCAGTAAAGAAGAGCTTTTTGCGATGGGGGGCAGCGCCGGCGGTTTGCTGATGGGCGCTGTGGTCAATATGCGCCCCGATCTTTGGAAAGGTATCGTTGCTTCCGTTCCCTTTGTGGACGTGGTTACAACGATGCTCGACGAGTCTATCCCTTTGACAACCGGCGAGTTTGATGAATGGGGCAATCCGAAGGACAAGGAATACTACGAGTACATTAAGTCCTATTCGCCCTACGATAATGTGGACGCTAAAGCATATCCTGCCATGATGGTTACCACAGGCCTGCACGACTCTCAGGTACAGTACTGGGAGCCCGCCAAATGGGTAGCCAAGCTGCGGGAACTCAAAACGGACCAGAACCCGCTTGTGCTGCATACTAATATGGAAGCCGGTCACGGTGGTGCTTCCGGCCGCTATCGCCGGTACAGGGAGACCGCCATGGAGTATGCTTTTTTGCTTGACTTGGCAGGACGGGCAGAGGTCACAGATCCGGTGAAGAATTAGGCAGGAAAACTTAATTTTTCTTATCTTGCCCAATTACCCTAACCAATTCTCAAATTATCTCAAATCGTTATTTGTATGAGTGTTGAAACCCTTAATAATCTTCAGCTCATTAAAGAAAGTGCGCGCGACTTTGCCGAAACCTATATCCGGCCTCATGTTATGGAATGGGATGAATCTCAGGAGTTTCCGGTAGAAACGTTTCAGCAAATGGGCCAATATGGCTTTCTGGGCGTGCTTGTACCTGAAAAGTACAACGGCTCCGGACTAGGCTATCAGGAATACATCACAGTGATCGAAGAAATCGGAAAGGTATGCGGCTCCATCGGCTTGTCGGTGGCAGCTCACAACTCGCTGTGTACGAATCATATCCTTTTGTTCGGCAGCGAAGAGCAAAAGCTCAAATACCTGCCTAAACTGGCAACCGGTCAGTTTATTGGTGCCTGGGGCCTGACAGAGCCCAACACCGGCAGTGATGCAGGGCGTATGAAAACCGTTGCCGAAAAAGACGGGGATTACTACGTTATTAATGGCGCTAAAAACTTCATTACGCACGGTAAGTCCGGCCATGTCGCTGTAGTTGTTGTGCGCACCGGCGAACTATTGGACAGCCATGGCATGACAGCTTTCATTATAGACCGCGATACGCCGGGCTTCTCCGCCGGTAAAAAAGAAAACAAACTCGGCATGCGCGCCAGCGAGACTGCAGAATTGATTTTCAACGACTGCCGGGTGCACAAAAGCCAGATTTTAGGTGAGGTGGGTGATGGCTTCATCCAATCTATGAAAATTTTGGATGGTGGCCGGATTTCTATTGCAGCACTGGCACTGGGTATCTCAAAAGGCGCTTACGAAGCTTCTATACAGTACGCTCAGGAGCGCCAGCAGTTTGGCAAGCCCATTGCTTCTTTTCAGGCCATCGGTTTCAAGCTGGCTGATATGGCCACCAAGATACAAGCGGCAGAACTCCTTACCCGCAAAGCCGGCCGGATGAAAGATAATGGCGAACGCGTGACCAAGATTTCTGCGATGGCTAAGTACTATGCCTCAGAGGCATCGGTTGCAATAGCCAACGAAGCGGTCCAAATTTTTGGTGGCTATGGTTATATCAAGGATTTCCCGGTTGAAAAATACTACCGGGACGCTAAGTTGTGTACCATCGGTGAAGGTACTTCTGAGATTCAGAAGCTGGTTATTTCACGGGAGGTGCTCAAAGAAAAGTAGGGAAACCGGAGTGGCGTGGCTGGGTCTTCGAAGTCAAAAGCCTCCTTTCTGGCTGAAGGCGTTTGATGGTTAGGTAGAGGGTTGGTGGTCTATACCCTTACTTTCTGTTATACCTCAAAACCATGATTTCCGAACGCCTCCCTATGCGCCCAGCCACGTCCTGAAGGGGCTGACCCGGTCACGGCTTACGGTGGTCTCTTCACCATCTTTCAGCTGTAGTTTCAAGCGGGCATTCGAGTAGACCGTCGTTTGTTCGATCGTTTCAATGTGTACGATGTACTGACGGTTAACCCGAAAGAATTGCTTAGGGTCGAGCAAGCCCTCGAGTTCTTCCAAAGTGAAGTCCACCGTGTGCTTTTTACCATCGGCAAGGCGGAGCCAGGTCATTTTATGAGCGGTATAGAAGTAGTGCACCCGCTCTGCTTTGATGCTTAAAAACTGATGCCCTGCTTTGACCACAAAGCGGTCTTTATAAGTATGCTGCATAGACCGCAGCAACTTTTCCACCTGTTGGATCTGCCCTGCCGATTGCCCGAATTTTGCGCTCAGTTGATCATACTGTTGCAGGGCGGTTGCCAAGTCATTTTTCCCAATTGGTTTGAGCAGGTAATCAATGCTGTTGACTTTAAACGCCTTCAGGGCATACTGATCGTAAGCGGTTGTGAAAATGACTGGACAGGGCACGTTTACGGCTTCAAAGACCTGGAAGCTCGCCCCATCCGCCAACTGAATATCAAAAAAGGCAAGATCCAGCGTTGGATCAGCTTTAAAAAAAGCAACGGCCTCTTCCACCGTGTCCAAAACAGCCAGGATTTCCACATCCGGCTGTAAAGTTTCCAGTAGTTGCTGCAGGCGCTCTGCTGCCAGTTCTTCGTCTTCAATAATAAGTACGCGCATTACTGTTCTTTGAGTTGAAGGATAGGCACCTTGACCGAAAAGGTATGGGCATTAGTTTCCACTTGCAATTCCTGCCCGCAAAGATAGCGGTAACGCTCCTGAATATTAGGCAACCCCACCCCCAGCGAAGATTGGTTATTGCCCTTGATCTGCAGGGAATTTGTTATGGTCAGGGTACCGTTTTTCCGGGTGACAGACAGGAGCAACGGTTGCTTCTTTGAAGCAATATTATGCTTAATCGCATTCTCCGTGAGCATCTGCAACGTCAACGGCACAACGGCATCATTGGGCTGCACTTCCACATCTGTTTCCACAACGATACCTTTCCCAAAGCGGATTTCCAGCAGGAAAAGATAGGCGTACAACATCTCCATCTCCTGCTCCAGTGAAATTAGTTCCCGCTGCTGCGTTTCCAGTACATAGCGGTAGACCTTCGAGAGCTGCTGAATAAACTCATTGGCCAGGTCAGCGTCTTTGTAAACCAGGCTGGACAGGACATTGAAACTATTGAACAGAAAATGTGGATTGACCTGGTTCTTAAGGGCCTCATATTTGGCAGCCAAAGCAGCCCGTTTGTGCTCTTCCGCTTCCTTGAAAGAGGCTTTCCAGGCCAGGAAAAACCCCCTGCCGTGGAGGAAAGTGCCAACAAACAAAGTAATGATCACTACGGACAGCGGGAAAGTATAGTCTACATTTTTTAGCGCCTGCAGAGGTGCAATGCCATAGAACAACCCAGCATACAGGAACAAAACCAGCATTGCTACGATCAGCGAATATACCACCATCAACACTAAACTCACCACTACTCTTTTTACGGGGGCTTCCAACCAGGGTATCTTAGTATCCAGCCACTGCACCAGCATACCACTGCCCGCTCCAATAAGGACCCAGAGGGTACCGTTGACAGTTATACTTGCCAGAAAATACAGCCATTCCCCGCCAACCAGACTCTGCCAGCCGAAGGCGAGGGAGATTACTCCCCCGCCCAGCAGGAATTGCTTTAACAAGCTCTGCCAGCTCAAATCTCTGGTCCAGGTTGCTTTTTGATTTGGCATTAGTTCTCTTCTTTTTCCAGTTTAGCAGCCGCCTGCTCCAACAACTGCTTGTTAAAATAACCGCCCCAGTTGGGGTGTAGCTCAGATACGGGCTCAAAAGACGCAAACCGCTCCTCGGCCTGCTTCAGATACTTTAGTGCCCGCTCCGGGCCGCCGCCGTATATGGCTGGCATATAAAGCAGGTGCATCCCCAACAGGTGATACCCTCTTGGATGGTCCGGCCCGGTTTCAATTGCCGTCTGATAAGCCACCATACTCTGCGGGCTGTACATTGGGCCGTTGCCCATAGGATCCGCCCAAATGTGACCCGTGTAAATATAACCTTGCAAAGCCATAATTTCCGAATTTTCAGGCGATATAGCTTTCGCTATATCCAGGGCACCTTGCGACTTTTCCAAATACGCGGTGATTTGTTCGGGCTTCCCCTGCTGCATAGCACCTACTGCCTGCATGATATGGCAATACGCCTGATAGTAAGCCGGCAGCCATTCGTCCCCGGGAGCAGCGGCAGCGATGCGCTCAAAGGTATTAGCAGGTGCAGTAAAGTCCCGGGATTGCTCCGCAGCTTGCAGCTCGCCCACTGCTTTTTGCATCGCAATCTTATAGCGGTTGTTTTGTGCAAAGGCACTAATAGTCAGGATCAGGCTGAAAAACAAAATAGTTAAACGTTCCATGTTTTTGGATTTTATGGTAGTAAAAAAATGATTAATTGCTAAAAGTGCTCCCCTCTCCCATGGAGACAAATACACCTACAAAGAAGAAGCGGGGAGCCGGAGGGCGGATCGCTGTGGAGGTGAAACGCCCGTTGGCATCCGGCTGATTACCAAACCGCTCTCCAAAGGCTTGCTCAAAACCGAGGACATTGCTTACCGAGGCGTGTACAATAGTGAAGTGCCCGAAGAGCTCTGTCAAATAGCTCAGGTTAAGGCTCAAGTCTTGGTAGGTTGGGGTCTGTAAATCGTTGAAACGAGAAGTGTTGGGGTCGTCGTAAGGCCTTGGGCTGCCCAGGGTATAAGTCATCCCCAAGCTCGTTTGCCAGTCCTGAATCCAGTGCTTGTATACCACAGAAAGGTTGTGCCTGGCAGCAAAGTCCGGCGTTGCCGCCACCGGGTAATCCTCATACCGGCGCTCAGTGTCCAAATAAGAATAAGACACCCAGAAATCGCCATTAGGAATACTCACGCGGTCGCGGTAAAAGAGGTCTAGCCCCCGGGCGTAGCCGTCCCCGGAATTGTCCGCCAACCAAGGGGCGCCAACGGGGAACTGTACCAGGTTATGGTATTCCTTGTGGTAAACCTCCGCCCGAATAGTACGGCCGCCTTTGCGGTATTGGTAATTCAGCAGGTAATGGTCTGCCCGTTCGGGGGTTAAAGCCTGAGTATACCGCAACCAATCCTGTTGTGGAGCCTGGTAGAAATGTCCGTACGCCAGGGCGACCTGCCCGGCCTGCCCGGTTTTGTAAGCCAGAGAAAGCCGGGGGGAAAGCCGGTTGGCATCAAGCAGGGCATAACGCTCTGCCCGCAGACCGGCACGCAAGGCAACTTTCTCTCCAATATAGCCCTCTGTTTCTGCGAAAGCAGAGAGATAGTCCTCCTGAAAGGCACTTTGAATATCTGTTTCGGCTTCCTGATAATGCTCGTCAAAGCTGCTCTGTATCCATTCTGTACCGAGCTTCAGCGCCCAGTCATTTTCAAAGTAGCGAATGGCTACCGCCCGGCCCTGCAACATAGCGTTTAAGCGGTCAACCGTAAAGTTTTGGTCGATCTGCTCCCTGTCGTACCCACCGGCCAGGCCTGCATCCAACTGCCATTTTTCGTTGACAAGATGGTGGTAGGTAGTGCTGCCGTAGTAGTTGTCGTTCTGCAGACTCAGCAACGACCGTTCCGTTGGGTTCTGAGGCGAGGGATAACGCATGGAGAATCCCGACCATTGCGCATTTGCCTGTGCTTTGAGCATTGCCCCGTTTGACATTTTTTGGCGAAAGCCAATCTGTGCTCCCTGTGCTGAAACAGGATCTTCCCAGTCGATATTTTGCGGGACCAGGCTGGTGTAAGGCCCGAGGTTAGTATAATCTACCCCTGCAGAAATAGCACTATTCTCCCATCGTTCGGTATGGCTTGCTGCTGCACCAATGGTCATTAGCGAAAGGCTGGTAACGGAAGCCTCCGGCAGGTCTTTGGTTTGCAAAACCAGCGCGGAGGACAAGGCGTCGCCGTAGGCCGCTGAATATCCGCCCGTACTGAAAGAGGTGCCTTTGAATAAAAAGGGCGAAAAGCGGCCCCGCACCGGCAAATCAGGTACGTTGCTGGTATAGGGATTAGGTACGCGCAGCCCGTCGATAAAAGTCTGTGTCTCGTGGGCATCGCCGCCGCGCACAAAAATACGACCATCTTCCGCATTGGACTGTGTGCCAGGCAGGGTATTCAGCGCCGCTACGATATTACCATTGGAGCCTGCGGTAGTCACGATATCAATCGGCCTCAGCATTACCGCCTTTTTTTCGTCGCTGGCCTCAAAAGCTCCTGCCGAAATCACCACCTGCTGCAGCTCATTCGCCTGTGGCTTCAGGCGGAACTCCAGCCAAAGACTATCCTTCCCAACGGGCAGAAGTTGTTCCACCTGTTCAAAACCAATGTAGGACACCACCAGTACCAGGCTATCGCCCGGCAGGCAAGGCAAATAGAACTGTCCATCTGCATCGGTAGAGGTGCCATCAAAGGACCCTTTAATGTATAGGTTTGCACCGACTGCGGGCTCGGTCTTGCCCGTCAGCACTTGCCCCGTCAGGACGGTCTGCCCATAGAGGGTACTGGTCAGAATCAGCAGTACGGCAAGGAGAAGTGTCGGTTTCATTTCGGTTGCTTTTGATCCAAAACTGCAGGTTATACAGCGTTTGGGCAAAAACAACTGGCTGAGTTGCACTCAGGAGTAGCTGAAATGCAGATTAGCGTAACTTTATCAACCGGGTCAAGTACACCGCCCGCCCCGCCTGCACCAAAGCCACGTATTGACCGGCCGGTACTTTTGAAAGTTGAATTTGGTTTTCACCAGACTGCAGGGCATAGCTGGCGACCCCTTTTCCATCGATGCTAAAAATCTGGCAGGAAAGGCTGTCGGAGATACCAGCCGGTACTTTTACAGATAAGATTTGATTGCTCAGATACTGCATTTGAACAGCCGGTGCTTTTTCGGGCCTTTGCCCCTGAGCGGATACCGGCTCGGCTCCAAACCAATCCATCCCACCATTATCTAAGACCTTGCCTTCAAAGTCAAAGAAAGTGGCATTCTCCTTATGCGAGCCCTGCCCCCAGGGCGTGTAACAATCGGTGCTAACCCATGCGGGTTCCCAGTAGAACAGGCCGGAGCCTCCATTAGCCCTGACAGCTGCTTCCAAATCAACCATCCACTGTTTTTGAACCGTTGGGCTAAGGGGCGCGTAGTCTGGATGGGCAGTAGTGAGAATATTGGATGCGGCATCTGCGTAATCCAGTGTCCAGGGATAGCCGGTTTCGAAGATCATGACTTCCTTTTCAGGATAAGCGTCCCGCAGGCTGCCAATGATGCTGCCAGTCTGGGCAATCGTAGCCGGCATGTGCCATTGCCAGTAGTAAGACAACCCGATGATATCAAAATCCGTCACCCCATGATCAGTAAAGCCTTCCAGGAGCCAGTGGGCGTTGGTCGGCCCGGCGATATGTAAGGCCGTACGGATACTTTGACCGGTAAGAGCTTCTACATCCGATACCGCTTGCAGGCCGGACTGAAAAAGCGGGCCATTGCGCTCCCAGTCGAGCACCCAGCCGGCATCATTAACAGCTACCGGAAGTAGAATACCCCGGTTGGTTTCGTTGCCTACCTGTACCATTTCCGGTAGCAGCCCCCGTTCGTGCATGGCGGTGAGGGTGCCGTAAATGTAGTTATACAGCGAATCACGCAGCACAGGCAGATCATCCGCTACAGGAGCCCAGGCGGCAGGAATCCATTGCCGGCCGGGATCTGCCCAAAAGTCAGAAAGGTGGAAGTCCAGCAGGATCTGCATGCCTGCCTGCCGTGCCCGTTCGGCCGACTGGCAAACGTCTTCAAAGTCGCTGTAGCGATGACCAGCATTAAGGGTGTCATACCAACTTGGGGTATGCCACAGGCGCAGGCGTACCATATCGCAACCCGCATTTACAAAAATAGAATAGGGGTCTTCCAGCCCGCCATCTGTACTAAACGCAGCGCCGCAGTCCTCCATCTCATTGACGTAAGACAAGTCAGCCCCGCGCAGGAAATCGTCCTGAGCCACAGTTAGACAAGGAAAAAGAAACAGTACAAACAAGCTTTGAGTTAGTCGTCTACACATGCTGATCAATTAATACCGGATTCCCATCTGGGTCTAATAATACCAAACTTGCCGGGCCTTCTGTAGCTTCATCCGCCTCCCGAGTCAGTTCTACACCTTTGGTCTTGAGGGCTTTCTGTATCGCCCGCACATCATCAAAATCATCTAATGGCTGGGCATTGGCATCCCACCCGGGATTGAAGGTTAGAATGTTCTGTTCAAAAAGCCCCTGGAATAAGCCAATTAAAGAATCTCCGTTTTTCATGATCAAATAATGCTTAGCCTCGTCGCCGCCGAACACTTCAAAGCCTAGTTGTTCATAAAAAGCCCTGGAAGCCTGAAGATCTTTGACGCTTAAGCTAACTGAAAACACACCGAGTCGCATATCTATCATTTTTGGTTCGACATCAAGATAGCGAATTATTCAGTATCTCGCTTTCTATCTGATCATTGTGAGCCCGGCCCTGCACATGCCGGGAATCTTCCAGCAGTACTGTTTTTCTGAGGGAAGGGAAAATTTCCTTTGCCCGCCTGATCATCTTGTGCCCGGGAAAAACCAGGTCTCCCCCGGCGGCAAATAGCGTAATAGGCGTATGTATACCTCTGGCCTCTTTTTTCCCGATCACAGGCACAGGCGTGAAGTCCATTTCAAAGTGAAGAAAAACCTTCGAAAGAAATTTAAAGGCGAAAGGGTCTGCATCGGTAAAGATTTCTTTCAGGAACCGCCGCATAAACTTTTGATTGCCCGTTCTCATGTATCGTTTCATTGGAATAAACATCTTCCAGAGCAGCTTCAAAGGGTTACCATTGACAATATAGGCAGGGGCGGCAAGATAGGCGGCTTTGATTCTCGATTCGTCGAAAGCCATAGTTTTCAATATGATTAGCCCACCAAAGGAAAAGCCGGCCAGGGTTACACTTTCCAGTCCCAGCTGAATCAGTATCTCGTTCATCCACTGCCCGTAGGACAAATCGGACATGCTCAGGCGTTCCCCTTCGCTCTTATTAGGTTGCGCCAGCACATCCACCGCGTAGATCCGGAATTTTTTCGACAGGTTGGGGTAAGTCTCCAGCGCAATAGGCGCGCAACCGTTTGAACCATGCAGAATGACCAGCGGGCGCCCCTCTGCCGGGCCGGTGATCAGCACGTTCGTCTCACCAAATTGAGTACGTACCTTTTGGACCTCGCAATCGATATCCAGCTCTTTGAGCTTTTGATCATACAGGGACAGGACCGCCGCACGGCCCGCTTCTGATTTAAAAAATGTAGGCATTATTAAAAGTTTATCTAGTGAATTGCGGCCGTTTGATCAACAACCACAGGGCGAAGTCCAGCTCTCCAATTGTCATTGGGAAAGCTAAAATATTTTCAATCGCATCTCAGGGTACATTCGGTGCAAGCCCAAGGAAGTTTCTCAAATGGACGAGCGTATAGCAAAAGCCAGCCAGTAAGAGCAAAACACCCCAAATCCAATTCCCCACTTCCGCTTGCCGGACCAATAAGCCCAAAGCCCCCAGGTGCAGCCCAAAGAGCACCAGCCCCAGAGACCAGGTGTCTTCAAAGGACTCTAGTTGCAGGAGTACTTGCTGATTGAGCACTTCGGGGGAAAGCCCCGACTCCCCATCCAGAAAAGCCGTAGCTGAAACCAAGTCGCTTATGGCAATCTCCAAAAAGCCCGTATAAGCAAGGCGCAATAGGGCAACCAACAACGCGAGACCAGGATTGGTCCGCTTAAACAACAGGTACAACGCCCAGGCTACTACTACATCGCATAAAGCAATGAAAAGCCAGCTTGCAATACCCGTCTTAAACAAAAACGTTGCCTTTTGGAGGTTCTCTACAGTTTGAACGGGGTCCGAAAAGTCAATCAGGGTATTCCAAACGTAGTCGTAGGAGAACCCGGCGGCTATAGCCATCGCAATAATGGCACCGCTGGCAATAGCCGCATAATTATTATTGAGATTCATCTTGGATTGATTTGCAATCAGGCTGCTAGCAGCCTGTCGGAGATGTGCTGATGCGGCGAGAGCGAGCAAATATTGTTCTGAACAAGGCGAGAAGAAGGAGCATAGCCTGAGCTACGGGACTGATGAGCAACGAAGTGCAGAACAATATTTGCCGTTCGCAGACCATTGAGCGCCTCTCCGACAGGCTGCTAGGGTTGATTAATCCGCTGAAGTGATGACAACGTTGCCCTTTTTCCGGCCCGCAGCGATGTAAGTGTGCGCTTCGGCTAGTTTCTCCAGCGGATACTGCCGGTCAATCACCATTTTGAGTTTGCCTGCTTTATATATCTCAACCAACTCTGCCAGCATACCGCGCAGTTCTTCATCTGAAAGCATGCCTGTGGCTGCAAAAACCGCTTTCCGGCTACCGAAGATGGAGGATTTTAGCATATCCAGGAGCAAGGAAAAGTTCAGGACCGGGCAGAGGTATTGCCCTTGTTCAGTCAGTACTGCCTGACAAGCCTTAAAGGAGCTTTTGCCTACGGTATCGAAGATAATGTCGTACTTCTGCTGTCCTTTCGTAAAGTCCTTTCGGGTATAATCAATAACCTCATCGGCACCGAGGGAGCGGACCAGTCCAAGGTTGCGGGTACTGCACACGCCAGTGACAATTGCGCCCAGGTATTTAGCCAGCTGTACAGCGGCGGTCCCCAAACTACCAGAAGCACCATTGATGAGGATGCGTTGCCCCGGGCGGACATTGGCGAGGTGTTTCAGGTAATTCCAGGAAGTCAGTGCACCATCACCAAACGGAGCAGCTTCAGCGTAGCTGAGTTGATCGGGCATGAGACAAATGACACCGGACTCCGGAACCACCACGTATTGGGCATTCGTGCTAAAGCCAAGGGTGGTTTCACCAAAGACGCGGTCGCCGGGCTTGAACTGTGTAATTGCTGCCCCTACCGATTCCACCTCCCCGGCAAAGCCAGTGCCGGGAATGGGGTGCTTCGGCTTGGTCAGCCCCAGCAGTAATCTTCCGAAGTAGGGCTTACCGGTGCGAATCATGCCATCCGCAGTTGTTGCAGAAGAAGTATGTACACGAAGCAGTATTTCATCTGATTTGGGTGCAGGCTTGGTGACTTCCCGAAACTGCAAGACTTCCGGTGATCCATAGCCCGTGGAGACAATAGCTTTCATCGTATTCGCATTCATGATGTTGGTGTTTTTCTTATTCATGATGCAAAGAAAGCCGCTTTACCAGCGTGCTTCGTTCGGAAATAACCGGAGGAAGTTCGGATTTATATTCCCGAACCGGATTCCGCACTTTTCAGAAAGGCGCGGGGCGTCATACCGGTTTCCTTCTTGAAGTAAGTATTGAAGACCGTTTTGGAGTTGAACCCGCTTTCGTAGGCAAGTCCCAGGAGTGAGATATGGGCATTAGCCGGATCGAGGGCGAGCTTTTTAAAATGGGCTACCCTGTACTGATTGACGAAAGAGTTGTAATTTTTACCCAGGCTCTCATTGAGCAGCCAGGAAAGCTTGTTGGGATGGACATCAATTTGCTCGCCCAGGCTGCGCAGGGATAAAGCAGGATTAAGAAAGGGCGCTTCTTCCTCCATATACTGCAGCAATTGGTGAGTGTATTGTTCGGCGGTGGCTTCATCCAGGAGGGCTTGCTTTTGACTGTCTTGATCATGGTGCCCCTTCCTGCCATACAGGCGGTGGTGAAATTGCTGGTAGCGGGGATCATCCTTTAAGCCCTTCGACAATTGCCCGCTAAAGCTAATCAGGAGCACCGAAGAGTTCAGTTGAAGCACCTCCCCGAGCCACTCAAAGGCGGCGTCGACCTGCCCGAGATTGGCATAAGCCATAAACAGATAGGAATGTACCTGAAAGGCATCCGGCTTTTGCGCCTTCGCCTGTAGTTCTTCCAGCGTGGCGGTTGCAGCCGCTTCATTCCCACTTAATATGTACGCCAGGCAATTGATCCCCAGGCGGTCCCCCTTAACCGCAATCTCTTCCGGAATCTGATTGATCAAATCCAGGGTCTCCTGATATCTGCCCATCAGGAGCAGGCAGTAGCTCTTTTGTATGCAGGCTGGAATATTATTGGGATTGTACACCAGGCAAGCATTAAGTTGCCGGAGCGCTCCCTCATAATTACTGTTCCGATAGTCAAAGAAAGCTTTGAAGAACAAGGTTTCCTGGGAAAGCGGGTCGATTAGTAGCGCCAGTCCAAGGTGTTCCTGAGCTTTTTCCATGCTGCCCTCCAGGGTATAAAGAAAGGAAATAAATTGCTGCGCTTCCGGATAGTTGGGCTTTAGCCGGATGGACTCCTGAGCGTGCTCAAAGGCTTTCGCAAAGTCACAATGCACAAAGAAAGCAAGATTAGCAAGCTGATAGTGCACACCGGCGTTCTTAGGGTTCAGCTCAAAGGCTTTCTGTGTGTATGCAGTGGATTTTTGCCAGGCCTCGAGTGGTGGCATAAACTCCGTAGCAGCCAGAAAGCCATAGGCATCTGCAAGCCCTACGTAGGATTCGGTATGCCGGGGGTCTAGTGCTACCGCTTTATTGAATAACCCGATTGCCTTTTGGGCATCTACCGGATTCCATTTATTGAAGTGGTACCTGGCCTTCAGAGCGTAGGCGTAGGCATCGAGGCTCTCGGTTTGCGGCTCTACCAGGTGGTCCTCAATTTCAAAGTGCCCGAATTGTTCCCGGAGTTTCTCTGCAATTAACAAGCTGATCTCGTCCTGAATGGCGAAAATATCGTCGAGTTGACGGTCCCAGGTTTCTGACCAGAAGTGGAAGTCCTCCTCCGCCTGTACCAGTTGAGCCGTAATACGGACCGTCTTGCCCGAAAGGCGAATGCTACCTTCTAAAATTGCCGCTACGCCGAGCTGCTCCGCTATTTCACCGACCGGCATAGACTTGCCTTTAAACTGGAAAGCAGAGGTACGGGAGGTCACCTTGAGCTGTTCAATGCGGGCAAGGGCGTTGATAATTTCCTCGGTTACGCCGTCGCAGAAGTACTCGTTGTCCGGGTCCGGGCTGCGATTGACAAATGGCAAAACGGCGATCGTGTTGGCTGTCATGAAAGGTAAGATGTGAGTAGGAATCAAAGATAACACTTTTGCAGCTGTGGTTTGAAGCTATAACCCCGTCAACCTTTTCCGGCTAACTATGAGGACCTGTCCGGCTATATTTGGAGGAGCATGTCCGCCCCTTAACAGAATGCTAACGACGTACTATGCATCTTTTCTTTTGTAATATTGTAATTTTGTAAAGCAATCAGAAAGAAAGATCAAAACCAAGAATACATTTATGAGACAATTCAGCATTCTTTTTGCGTTCCTGCTGATAGGCACCTACGCTTGCGCACAGGACGATTACAAAGCCACCAAAGCGGGTTGGCTGATTGATATTGACGAAGCCTACAAAGTTTCCCAGGAAACAGGTAAGCCCATCCTCGCTAACTTTACGGGTAGTGACTGGTGTGGTTGGTGTAAGCGCCTGGATGCCGCTGTTTTCCAAAAACCGGAATTCAAAAAGTGGGCCAATGAGCATGTTGTTCTGCTGGAGCTCGACTTTCCGCGCCGTAAAGAAATTCCGGATGGCATCCGTCAGCAAAACCAATCGCTCCAACAAAGCTTTGGTGTACGGGGTTATCCTACCATTTGGGTATTCAACCTGGACCGCAATGAAGATTCCGACCAATACGAAATCAAGGCGTTGGGCAAAACCGGTTACACACCAACCGTGGAGCAGTTTACCGGTGGTGTAGATCAGATGATTGCCAAGGGCAAATAAAAATAAGGGTTGGAAGGCTGAATCTAAGCTTTCCGGCCCTTTTCTTCCACTTCCTGTGCCAGGATTTCCCACTCCGGCAATGTGAGTGTTGCATAAATCCGGGTTTTCAGTTCGCCCGCCCCATGGGCGCTTTCATGGCTGCACGCTCAGCGCAGGAGCCCCCATATCGTGGGCCGAAGTAACACCCTGCGCGGCGACATAGTCCATAGCAGCCCGCAAAGCCTGGCCCAGTTGCGCCACTGTCTTGCCAGGTAGTCGCCGGCTAATAAGAACCATCGCATTATCTTTAAAAATACCGGTCAGGGCACCATCCGGCCGTCCTGCACCGCCAGTGCCTCCGGCTGCTTTGGATTGCCGGTCCAACTAACCGCATTTTGCAGTACCAGGTCAGCTTGCGGTTGCGGACTGGAGCTACAGCCTGTCTACTGAATTTTCTTGTACAAGCCAAAGTCCGTCTTTAAAGCCCGGATGCCACCGCCCCCCTGAATAGCGTAGTCCATCTTCATCCGGAAGGCTTTAAGCTCGCCGGGAATGGACCACCTGAACTTGAAGGTATCGGTAATGTTATCCCCGGGCTCGAGCATGGTCCCGCTCAGGCTCTGGCTTTTGCCTACAGAGCGGTCGCCGGTATGCAGCAGCTCCATTTCACCCAATTTCACCGGCTTCCCTGCCCGGTTGGTCAGGGTCATTTCCATCAGGATCATAGTGTTGGTATGGCTGAGGGTATGAATTTCAAAGGGCAGGTCGCGGTTGCCGGAGATTTTGCTGACATCGTACTTCGCAATCAGCTTGAAAGACTCCCGCAAAATGTCCTTTTTTAGTTCTGCTGTTTGAGTTTCGACCGACAAGTCAGGGCGCGCCCGGCTAGGTTCGGCCTCCGTTTTCGTTTCAGTCTTTACCCGACTTGGCTTTAAATCTACCTTTGTTTTGGGTATTGTTGGGCTCGGCTTCTCATCCGCTTTGGTTTCAGGCACAACTGTTTGCATTGTCCGCTGTACGTCAGGTTCCTGAGAATCCCCAAACTGCTCCCTCAGAAAAAGGAGCGCTCCAACTGCGACTACCGCAACAATCAGTATACTGGCCCATTTTGGCAAGCCCTGCCTGGGCTCCGTTGTCGCAGGTTTATCCTTTTTCACAACTGGCACCTCTTCCTTTCGCTCCGCCTTATCCAGCAGGCGGAGGACCGCATCGTTGATCCGATTGTGTTCCAGTTGAGCCTCTGAAGTGGATAATAACCCCTTCATCTCCCGCTCCCGTAGGGTCTCGTAGCGGGCGCGAACCATCATCCATTCGTCGTAGAGAGGTGTGTTTTCCAAAGGCCCCCGGAGCATATCTATGGCTTCCCGGGTTTTCCCATTGATGAGGCGTTCCTTGGCTAGTTCGTAGTGCATGTGGTTTTCAGGCGTTTGATTCGGGGAGAAAAATACGCAATTTTAAGGAGTATTGCTTGTAGCTGAATATGGGCTACCTCCAGTTACTGAACACGGGCAATAAAGATTGGTGAGCGCACGAAGGTTTCACACAAAAGTCGCTGAAGGAAGGTACGCTCCACTGCTCAACCATCGCAAATCGCGCGATTTGCGATGGTTGAGCAGTGGAAATCACGCTATTTGTGCTGGTTTAACGGAAGAACAAGCCCGAACCCACAAAACTCTCACCGCCCCGCCAGTCCGGCATAAACTGATAGCGGGGCCAGCCTTCCGCACTCCTTTCTGCATCCCGGTCCTGCACTACCATATTGAAACGGATGGAGCGCCAGTTGTCGCCCTGCCGTTCCTTGATGTAAGACATGGGGATGGCGGCTTCCAAGACATAGACACCATCAGATTGCACCTGGCAGCGGTACTGCGCGCCCGTTGGCAACTTGTCTTCGTAAAAGACAGAAGCCGGCAACGCTTCGGTTTCCGGTGCCACGGTGAATAAAATCGAGTTTTCGTACCAGCCCTGCCCGGTGCGGCTCGCGCTCAGTGCAGTCGGATCGGCATTTACCACAAAACCGATAAAGTCCTGTTGCCAGGAGACTTCTGCGGTGTCCACTATAATTTGGTCATCCTCCACCCGGGCAGCGATGTACAGATAATCCTCGTCGTAGCCCAGGTTAAAGCGGGCGCTAAGGCTTTCGCCGGGGAGGTCCTGCAGGGTGTAGGGCAATTCCTCCCATTCTTTCAGTTTACCATCAATTTTGATACGCTTCGGTGCAGGCTCCAGCTTGTATTGCTCCGCTGGGCGAAGGTTGAAAGAAAAAGGGATGGCCAGCCCCGGAAAGTCTTCGGTATCGAAGCTGACTTCTGCCTTTAGGGGCAACGCTTGGAGGCTAGCTAAGGCCGCTGCGCCTTTGCGGGCTTTCAGGTCAACCAGAAGCGTATCCACAGAGTTGGGCGCCACAGTCATTTCCGGTTCGCTCAGCACGCCCGTCAGCCCCCAACTGAATTTTTGGCCCCATCGGACTCTCATCGGTACATTCTGGTCATTAAAGACCTTCACCACCATCTGTGCCTCCTCAAAGGTGTTGCCTTCCATCAGCAACGGCTCCAAGCGGATGGGGCGCTGTGCGGTTATATTTTTCATAAAATCGCTGGAGGCAGAGGTTACCACATTCTCATCCCAGATGCCGTCCAGGAGCAGGTTGGCCAGCACCGGCCCTTCCTCGGTCATCGTCACCCAGACCACGTGGTCAAACTCGCCGAGCTGTGGCCCGCGCAGAGCACTCCCCCCACCGGTAGTGGCCAGCATAAAATAGCGTCCGTTGTTGCGCTCGTACTTCACATAGTGGTGGTGGTGCCCCACAAAGACATTATGCTTACGGTTAGCCAGCAGCTTTTCCACATCCACCCAACGCTTGGTATCGTTGAGGATCCACAGCGGTTGGTGCATAAAGACCATCGTCCAGCGTACTTCTGCATTCTCCGCCAATACTCGTTCGATGTAGGCATACTGCTCGTCCGAAATGGTCCCCTTATTGGAGCCCCGGTACTGGTCCTCCGAGTTCAGGCAGAGGAAGAGCACATCCTTATAGATGAAGTGGTAATACGTCTGCCCAAAGCGTTCCAGGTAAACTCGTTCCATTACTCCATTCGTGATATCGTGGTTGCCCGGCAAGTAAAAAAACGGCATCTGTAGCTGTGCCGTAAAGCCCGTAAATTCCTCCCACTGCCGCTCCAGCTCTACCGTGTCCTTTGTATAGCCCTCGATGAGATCGCCCACTGACATCACAAACTCCGGCTGCAGGAGGTTGAGCTTGCGCACCCCATCCATAAATACGCCCGGGCGGTGCCCCCCGGTCCGGTCGGTCACGATAGCAAACTGGAACTGGCAATCGTCGTTGTTAAGCTCAAGGCTGGTGAAGGGGTGAGGGCCCGTAGTGGTGTCAATACGTAGGGTGTCTGATGCACAGTTTTGGCTGTAGCCAAGTCCGGCAAACATCAAAGCGAAGGCAGTTAGGTAAAGTTGGCGGTACATGTTGTTGCTTTTGCTGACCAAAATAGTGGATTTGAAGTTAACTTAGGGTCCAGCGAAGAATAACTTCCCCATTTGATACGGCTATTTTCACCCCAGCCTTCGTTGCTCATCACTTACGTAGCTAGGCTATGCTCATTCTTCGCGCCTTGTCTGGTGCAAAAATAGCTCGCCTGAAATGAGGACCTTATTTTCCGCTGAACCCTAAGGATTATTTTTGCCGTGACTTTGTCTTCCCGCGCCGATTGCTTTATCTTAAAGCATTATTTAGACATTATGCACAAAAGTTACTTGCGATGCCCCAACGCGTGCGCGCACAAATTCTCTATGCATAACCTCTATTATAGACCATACAACCTCGTATACCTGGCAGAACAGATGGACCGCGTCTTTCGACATGGTCGCCAAGAAAACAGCGATTGCCGATTGCGGGGGTAAGCTCAATCTACGTCAATTTAATAGTGCTGAATGTACTGGAGAAGCAACAATAGCTTAGTGCATATTTGGAGGTGCATTTAAACACCCGCTACTTTCCCAATCACTGAAAGCACACGGTAATGAAAGGACTTACTGCAATCCATATGCCCCGAACGGCAAGGACTTTAATGTTGACCAGCATTATATTCCTGTTTCCCGGCGTTTTGGTCAGCCAGCAGCTGCAAGGCAAGGTCATTGACCAAAACACCAATCAGCCACTCGTAGGCGCTACCGTACAACTACTTGGCAGCAAGCCATTGCAGGGCAGCAACACGGACAGCAGCGGGGTGTATACTCTGGACAATATACCCCCCGGGCGCCACAGTCTGAGGTGCACCTATTTGGGATACCGGCCACACACCGCCACTGGGGTTATTGTGGACCCTAACCAAACTAAGCGCGTAGACTTCGGACTGGAGGCAAGTGCCTTTCAAACCGAAGCAGCCGAGGTGGTCGGCTCCCGGTTCTCCAACGATGCTGTGAATCCCTTTTTCGCCCTGAGCACCCGTTCCTTTTCCGGAGAAGAAACCAATCTATTCCCGGCGAGCATCAATGACCCGGGGCGTGTCGCGCTATCTTTCCCAGGGGTACAACAAGGCAACTTCGACACGGAAAACGACATTATCGCCCGCGGCAATTCTTCCATAGGCATCGCCTGGCAACTGGAAGGCATAGCCATACACCCGCCCAACCACTTTGCCAGGGTGGGTGGCTCAGGGGGTGGGCTGACTATTTTCTCCGCAGCACTGATCGACCGCTCCGACTTCTCGACTGGCGGGATGCCCGCTGAATACGGGAATGCGCTAAGTGGGGTTATGGATATCTCCTTCCGGCCCGGCAATACGGAACAGGCGTCCTCTAAAGCGCGGCTCAGCCTGATCGGCATGGATATCGCTACGGAAGGGCCCATTCAAAAAGGACGGTCCAGTTACCTGGCCAACTACCGCTATTCTACCCTTGGCCTGCTCAGCCAATTGGGCGTACCGGTTTTGGGAGAGCGGGTCATTAATACCTTCCAGGACTTCAGCTTCAACTGTGTTTTTGAAAGCCGTGACCAGCGCACGACCACCAAGCTGTTTGGACTGGGCGGAACGAGCTACGAAAACTACCAGCCGGTGGAAGCGCCTTCCGCACGTGACCTATTCGATACCGATGACTGGGAAGAACGGCAACGGGGCTCGGATTTAGGCATCATCGGACTCTCGGCCGTACATCTAATCGATGAGCAATCCTGGGTCCGGCTCACTTTGTCTGCTATGGGCAACCGGATATGGCGAGAGAACGACACCCTCTCCCTGGCAAACGAACGTTACCGGTACGCCTCGGAGGACTTCCGTGACAGCCGCCTTGCCCTTAGCGTAGCCTACCTGCGGGAAATCAATACCAACTGGCGGATTAAGGCCGGCTTGCAAAGTCACGCCATTCATTATTCCTTCTTTAAGGAAGACCAGCCACGGGACGGCAGCGACGAGCTACCGCCCGGAAAGACCACGACGGTCGACAGTGAGGGCACGACCAGTTTGTGGAGGGGATATGTACAAACCCAGATCAAACTCTCGCCCCGGCTCACAGCTGTGCTTGGCGTCAACACCTTATACCTCGCCTATAATGATCAGGTAGCGGTAGACCCGAGAGGCTCGCTTAGCTATACTTTCGACAGCAAACAGCGCCTCTCGCTGGCTGTGGGCCGATATTCCCAACACTTAGCCCTGCCCTTGTTTCATTATCAACAAGCGGATGGGCAACGCCCCAATACGGATTTACCTTTCTTGCAGTCGCATCACCTTATCCTGGGTTATCAGAAAGAAGTGGGCGAAGCCTTTCGTGTACAGGCCGAGTTTTACCTTCAAGGGCTGGATAAAGTCCCGGTATCCCCCGACCCCGCTGACACCCAATTCTGGCTACTCAATGACAAATCCGGCTTTGATACTCGGCCTATGATTTCGGCGGGCAAGGGCATGAACTATGGCTTTGACTTATCCCTCGAGCACTTTTTTACCCGGCAGTTCTTCATCCTCGGAGCTGTTTCGCACTTTGAAAGCACCTATACCCCCCTAAACGGCACGGCTTATCCCAGCCGATACCAGTCCGCATGGGTGAGCAGCCTGACTTGCGGCAAAGAGTGGAAAATCAAAGGGCAAAATACCCTTTTAGTGGGGGGAAGAACCATCTGGAACGGCGGGCAGCGCTACACGCCTATCGACCTGGAAGCTGCGCAGGCAGTAGGCTACTACGTTCCTAACCTGGACTCCCCCTGGTCGGGGCAGCTTGCGCCCTACTTTCGGACCGACGCCCGGATCGCCTACCGTATTTTCCGCCCTAAATACACGCTACTGCTCTCTCTGGATATCCAAAACCTGACCAACCGGCAAAACGAAAGAGGCGTCCGCTACGACAGGTCAAGCCAGCAACTTCAGGCACGTGCTCACCCCGGCGGGCTTATTCCGCTGCTGGGTATAGCCTGCAAATTTTAGGTAACTTTGGGAGGAGAAGGGTAAAACCCGGTACTATGCCCCGTACGCGATGGATTTATGCATTGTTACTTTTCACGCCTCTTGCACTACATGGTCAATTGGACACAGTCCTTATTGATCGGGTAAGCGAATCCTTCGACCAGGTCATCACGCAAAATATACAGTGGCTGTCAACAAGTATGCCGGCAGACAGCGGATGGAAGGAGGTACTGGAACGATCCGATACCGCCTTAACCCGTTTTACGGAAGATACGGTTCAGCTTTTGGCAGAGCAACCGCATTGGGGCCGGGTATGTATCTGCAACACCGCTCCTACCCCACTCTCCCTGGCCTTTAACACCCGAAAACCGCAGCGGGCTACGCTAAGGCAAATACAAGATGGCCGGCTCCTCCGCACCCAGCAAACCGGCTTCAACACCCCCATTAGTCAGACCGTATTGCCAGACAATGTCGGTACCTTTCCTATTGATTTACCCGCATTTTCCTGCCAGCAGTGGGTGCTGCAGTGGATATGGGTGGATAATTCCTTCCGCAAGGCCTACAGCAAACCTACCGCCTTCGCCCTTTGGTCAGACAGCCTGGCCAAGCTGCGGGCGACCGATGCGATATGGAACCGGGAGGAATTCCCCATGACCGTAGCGGTGATTGGTATTCTCAGCTTCCTCGTGCTTTTTATGGGATTTCAATATTTTCAGTACGGGGACAGAGCCTATGGCGCCTACGCGCTCTACTGCCTTGGGTTCTGCCTGTTCTACCTTGTTCGGCGCAATTACTGGTTCGACTATTCTTTTGGCTACCTCAAGCCCTGGCGGCAATATCTTGCCCCCTACATCAGCCTGTTTCCGGTCCTCGCTTATGTATATTTTTACCAGCATTTTCTATCCATTTCCCGGGAGCGGCACCCGCATATCTGGCGGGTACTACAGATCAACAAAATCTATATTGCGGGCTTATGGCTGCTTTTTTCAATCTTGCTGCTGTGGCTGCCGGTCAGCGATGCCAGCCGGTTTTTCTTTACAGCGCGGGACTTATTCATTGTGGGTGCCCTTTACCTCGTCTATCTGGCTATCCGGCTTAGAACGACGCTATCCCGGATCTTTGTGGCCGGTACCTTTGCGCTGGTCTTTTTCAGCTTGCTGATGGTTGTTACCGACACCGTTCGTCCAATACTCTCCAATTGGGGGTACGAGCTGCCCACACTGAGCTTTTCGTTCATCTCCAACCTTCAGATCGGCATACTGCTGGAATCTGTCATTTTCGCTTTCGCCCTGAGCTACCGCAGCCGGCTTATCATGCAGGAAAAGGAAAAGGTGGAGCGGCAGCTAATTATCAACAAAGACCGGCTCAGAAGAGCAAAAATCAGTCCGCAATTCATATATAACGCGTTAAACGCCATTCAGTCTTTGCTCAAGCAACAACAGACAGAGACCGGCACCCTGTACTTGGTGAAATTCGCCAGTTTGCTACGCTACGTACTCACCCAATTAGACCAACCGCTTTCGAGCCTGGCTAAGGAGCTCGAGTTGTGCCAGCAGTACATAGAGTTGGAGCAGTTGCGCAACCCTGATTTGCGTTACCAGTCTTTTATTGGAGAACAGGTTAACCAGCAGCGTAATTTGATCCCCTCCCTTCTGCTGCAGCCCCTGCTAGAGTATGTCCTGAACAAAGGCGGCGCTCCAAGGCGCGGGGAAGAACGACACCTGAAGCTTGACGTTCAACAACTCGATGGTGGGATAACCATTACCCTGACCGACGACGGTGCAGATTGGCCAGTTGCCGAACAATTGGAAGCTGCCGAACAAGACGACAGCTTGGGCCAAATCCGGCAGCGACTGTCCCGCATGGATTACGAAGCCACGCTCAGCATTCAGCCCATCCGGGAAGCTCCCGGCACTGTCCATGGCGTACAGCTCCTACTACACCTGATGTATGACACCCCCACAATACCCGGCTCATGACTGTGAGGCTTCCATATCGATACAGCTTCCTGCTGATGGGCTTGCTGAGCCTGTTGACCGTCTATTCGGCGAAAGCACAGTGGGACACCATCTACCTGCACAGCACCGACGGATTGGATACTGCCATTACCTCCCGCATACAGTGGCTGGTGGATAGCAACAAAAACTATGACTGGAAGCGCGTGGTAAAGCTTCCGGAAGATGCGCCCCAACTGTTCCAGTTTTCGAAAGATCAAGTAAAGTTTGCGCAGGAACAACAATACTGGGGACGTTTCTGCCTTTGCAATACCCACCGCAGGGATACCCTTTCTCTGATCATCCATTATAAGGTGAACTACCGCACCCTACTGTGGCAGCTCCGTCCCGATCGCCCACCTTTACAACAGCAGACCGGTTATGCTTATAGTAAGCACAATATTGCGCTTCCCAAATACAGCGATGCGCTTCCAATTCGCTTACCCCCTCAGCGCTGCTCGCGCATACTCGGTAAGTGGTACTGGAGGGACTATAAATTCAGTGATGACAGCACAAGCCTGACTTCCATCCGATTAAGGTCTGAACTACAGCAAACCAACCATCACAATGAAAGAATCTGGGGGCGGAAGGATTATACGATGACCATAATTACGGTCAGTATCCTTGCGTTCCTGGCTATATTCATGGGGCTTCAATACTGGCAGTTCAAGGACCGGGCCAGCGGTGCTTATGCCCTGTACGCTTTGAGCTTTTGTCTATACTACCTACTTCACAGAAATTATTGGTTCGAGTTCCCCTTTGCCTACCTCAGGCCCTGGCGCGAATACCTGGAGCCCTGCTTCACCATGCTTATTGCGCTCTGTTACCTTTACTTTTACCAGCACTTCCTCTTCATCACCCCCCGCGCCTACCCCCGTATTTGGCGGGCCCTGCGGTGGGCCAAAATTTATATTCTGGCAATTTTTGTCGCCCTTCCATTCCTATGGCTGCTACTGCCGTTACCCGTAGCGGGGAAAGTGGCAATTACCGCCAGGGACCTGTTCATTGTAGGAGGGTTATACCTGGTTTTTCTGGCTTTCAAAATCAAAACCCGTCTAGCCCGTATATTCATACTGGGCACCTTCTCCCTGGTCTTTTTTGTCCTTGTCATGGTATTCACGGATAGCATCCGGCCGCTTTTGATGTATTTTGACTGGTACCTGCCCAAGCCCGAGCTACCCTACCTGTCGAGTACGCAGAGCGGGATTTTGCTGGAGTCTATCATTTTCGCCCTGGCCCTCAGCTACCGCAACCGGCTGGTGTTCGAGCAGAAAGAGCGGGCAGCGCGGCAACTGCAGATATCCAGGGACCGGCTGCAGCGTGCACAGCTGAGCCCCCATTTCCTTTATAACGCCCTGAACTCCATCAAATACTTGTTGCAACAGCGGCAAGAGGTCAAAGCCACGAAGTACCTCTTGAAGTTCGCCAGCTTGCTGCAGTATGTTCTCACCAATCTGGAACGCCCCCTGGTCCCCCTATCTAAGGAAGTAGAGCTGAGCCGACAATACCTGGCGGTAGAAAGCCTGCGTTTTTCCGGGTCTTTCGATTACCTGATTGAAGTAGACCCCAGTCTCCCACAGGCACAAATACAGATACCGCCGCTACTCCTTCAGCCCTTGCTGGAAAACGCGATCATCCACGGGCTTATGCCCAAAAAAGAAAGCAAACGCCAGCTGCACTTGCGAATTCGGCGTTCAGCACATATATTAGTCATTACAATAGTGGACAATGGCATTGGGCGTGCGGCGGCGCAACAAGAAAAAAGACTACGGGACCGCCCTTCCCTGGGGCTCGATTTAACCCGCAGGCGCCTCCGGCAATGGGATTCGAAATCGAGTATAGCCGTAATTGACCTGAAGGACGAAAACGGTAATGCCAGTGGGACACAGATAGATATACAGCTCAACCATAATCGAATAAGATGAAAATTACCGCCGTAATCATAGATGACGAGCGCGCCGGCCGCGAAAGCCTGCGGCTGGACCTGAAGAAGTACTGCCCCGGCGTGCAGTTGGTAGGCATGGCAGACGCCGGCCGCGCTGGTATCCAACTGATTAATCAAACCTCACCGGAGCTCGTTTTTCTCGACATTGAGATGCCTGAAATGAATGGCTTTGAGATGCTCATGGCCTGCCGCAATCTCGGCTTTGCCCTGGTTTTCGTGACGGCCCACCAACACTACGCCATCGAGGCCCTGCGCCAGAACGCGGTGGACTATATCTGCAAGCCCGTAGACGTCGAGGAACTCTTGCAGGCTGTCGACCGTGCAGTAGCCCGGCAAGCCGAACGCTCCCTGCAGCAACGCCTGCAAGCTACCGTAACCACCCTGAGAAGGCAAGTCGACCAAACAACGCTCCTACTCCCCACTTCCGGAGGGCAGCTTAGCGTATCTCCTAAAAACATCCTCTACGCCCGCAGCGACGGCAACTACTGCCGGTTCTATATGGAAGACGGCCAGGAGTACTTCATCAACTGGATGTTGAAAAAAGCACTGGACCGGTTGTCAGACCGGGGCTTCCTGCGTATCCACCGGCAGTACATCATCAATACCGGCAAGGTCCACACCTACCTGCCGGGCGACGGGGGCGATGTCATCCTAATGGATGGCAGCAAACTGCCGGTTTCCCGCAGCTGCAAGGACGAGCTGCTTGCCGCGCTAAATAGCTAATAACGTAGCTCATCAAGCTATACCGTTACTCATCAACTAGGTTTGCAGCTTCTCTGCCTAAAGGGTACATTGTGTCGTATAACCTCAAGGAATTAGCATAATAACACTACCTGCAGGAAGGCGTATCTCTATATCTGCCTTCCTGCTTTTTTATTTGCTTGAATGTTTTGGCTTATGGTTATGCGACGCGCGATCAATAACTGTCGGCTTTCTAGGAGTGCTTTTTCCTTTATCCGTCGTTGAAGAACCGCCACCCTTAGCTCCACTAGGGGTGGGAACCTCCGCCTAGGCTAAAGAAAAAATCACTACCCTAGCCAAACACAACACTTATTAAACGCGCGTCGCTATGGATTTAAACGCTGAACGGTTTCAAAAGATATTTGAAAAGCTGTTCGGAAAAGCAAGACAAGCCACGGCGGCTTCTATGAAGAGTGCTGAGGAGTACAAGCAACAGCTTGAGAAAAATTCCCAGGTTGATTCTTTCCACCTGGAACTAAAGATGGGACCGCCCACACAAGTGCCGTGGAGCTGCAACACCAAACCGCTTTTGGGCTGCCGCCACATCACTTACCAGGAATTTATAAGGCGTCTTCATCCTGACTATCAAGACTTGTTCTTCCACTTCGGGGTAGCCGCGTACCGCTTATCCATCAAATACAAAGACCTACTACAGGAGCAAAAAGTCTCCTACAACATCATGGTGCCCCTGCGCCACGAGGACGGGCGCTACCTGTGGTTCAATCAAGTATCCGTACCCAGCGGGTTTGACCAGAAGGGCTACATCACCCACCATATCAACTCCTACCGCCTGGTGTGCGCCTTTCAGGAATCCCTGCTGCTGTCCCGCCCACTCGTTATTTTTAAGTCAGAAATCGGGAACCAGATACAATCTGAACTGCAGCAGTTATCGGCGGAATCAACGCTGGATTTAATGTTCGCCCAACATTTGGAAGAGCACCCACCGCTAAGTGAAAACCACCGCCGAATTTTACTGGCTTGGTGCAAAGTTTACGCGGAGAAGGGACCTGAGCACACCCATCATAAGTCGGTCGCTGAGGAACTCGGTATCAAACCGGCTTCGCTCAAAAAGTACGTGCAACCGGTGTTGGCGGCTGCACGCGAGGTATTCCCGCTTCATCCCATGAAGGAGATGAATGATTTGGGGCGATTGATGGTGGGGTTGTTTGGGGTTGGTGTTAATGTTTAATGAAACGTTGCATCATCAGCCCTGACCGTGTTTCCGCAATCAGAAAATAGAAACCACTTTTGAGCGAAGGGATACTAATGGTAAAACTACTATCCGTCACCCGGTCGAGATTATAGGCCGGAATTGTTCTAAGCGTCCGCCCCTGCTGGTCAATGAGCTGTACTGACTCAAGGCAGTCCGTATCGCAATTGGTTATTTCAAAATTAAGCTGGTCGGCCGCAATTGGATTGGGGTAAACCATTAGCTTATTAGAGCTGGTATCATCCGATAAGGTGGAAGAAGGAAGAACAGCCTCAAAAATGGAATTCAACCAGACAAGAGAACTATCAATTTTGTTCGTGGGCAGCGCATGGCCGCCTGGAAATTCCGAGTAGGTATAGTCAATGGTATATCCAAGATTTGTATTCAGTTCAGCCAGTTGAGTATTCAAAAGCTGGTTAGGTCCCAAGAAACTTTCTGCCAGTCCTACGTCAAAGTAAATAGACACAGGCACCTCTTCCGTTGGCTCCCAATTATGCTGTATGATAGAATCCACATCCGCATTCAGCTTCCAGCGCCAGAAAACGGAGTCTATTAGCTCGCCATTCTCGTCTAGCGGGAAGTCAACGCCGTAGGGCTCGCTGTCGATATTCGGTGACCAGGCCGAGGATACGCCAAAAACCTGATCAGAAAGCAGCCCATTGGATGGCGCATAATCATAAGGTGGTGCCGACTGCCCGGTCTCTGCAATTAGCCCGGGGATTAAGTTAGTGAAAAAATCTATTGCCGGAAAACTACTATGACTAATAGCCGCAAGAAACAAATCCGACCTTCTCAATCCCATCCGGATAGCACCATCGGCTCCCATAGAGAAACCGCCAACAGCCCGCTTTTCGCTGGAAACATTATAATTGCCAGACAGCCAATCTATTAAATCCTCCGTAATCAAATCAGAATACGGTCCGTTTAGCTCCGAATTAAACCACGCATGGCGATTGCCGTACAAAGAGCCCTGAGCGGAGGGGAAGGCAACGATAAAAGGACTTATAATTTCTTCGGCAACTAGCGTGTTCAACCGGGCCTCAAAATCTGAAATATGAGTATTTTGGTTTAAACCACAGCAGCCATGCAGAAAGATATATACAGGGTAAGGCTCCGCATTTTCGTCGTACCCTTCCGGCAGATAAACGTTCAGGTTAAAGTCTTCCCCATCAAAGCTGGGTGAACTAAAAGTGGTGCTTACCACTTCGCCCTGGGCAGAAAGGCTAAAGGTCAATACAAAGTAAAAAACAGTAGTAAAAATCGTTTTCATTGGGGTGTACAGGTTTTATAGTCCAACAGGCCAGAATTTATAACCTCTGACTTGGCAGGCTGTAGTTCAGAAACTATTCAAAGCTAAAGACCCTGATCCTGGTTTTTTATCCTACCCTGAGACCTTTCTGTGTACCATGCCCCCCTCATCTTCACCAAATGCTCATTCACTACAGCTAAATCCACCTCCTCCGGCAACGAACTAGCTTCATAAGCCCCCTCCAATTCCTCCATCTTCCCCTCCGCCATCTCCAGCAACGTATCATAATCATACTTCCCCTGCCGGATATCCAGCAGCTGCGACCGGTTGGGCCGGCGCACGCGGATGACGCCCTCCCGCAGGATCTCGATGCCCATCTCCAGCAGGCGGAAGGTGTGCATCATGTTTTTGGAGTCGTACTGCGCGCCGTGGGCCAGATTGGTCTGGTAGCGGGCTTCGTTGCGTTGTTCCACCCAGTCCCAGTACGCCCTGTGGTCCTTGCAGTAGGTGGCGTAGCCGTCCTTGTTGAAGTGGAGGTAGGCGAGTATAGGCGCATCTTTGGGGATGCTGCTGAGCGACAAGTCATTGGAGGTGGGCTTGCGGAGGATGCCGGCGTAGCCCAGCTCAGTGGTGGCATCGTAGTGGATGGCGTAGACCTCGCGGAAGTGCGGGATGGCGGAGAGGCCGCAGCGGGATTGGTCCAGCTCGTTGTCCTTTAGCCACTTTGTGAGCGGCACGGAGCCATTGCCTTGCAGTACGTAGCAGAAATCCAGAGGTGTCTGCCGCTCGCGGGGCAAAGGATTGACGATCTTTTTATTGAGGCCGCGGGCTTTTTTGATCTGGGAATAGGCATAGCCGCCAAAGGTATCCTTGCACTTTTTGGAGAGGAAGAGCTCGGGCGTCAGTTGGTCCATTATGGGGTGACGGTAGCGGATACAGTCCGGTGGGGTGGCCAGCAGCTCCAGCATATTAGGATTATTCTTAGCCAGCAGGTCTACATAGCGGCCCAGCTCGTAGTAGACGGTGTCGTTGGTGTTGTCGGCCACCTGCGGGGTGTAGTGCAGGCCGTAGAACTCGGCTTTGGGGAGGACGAAGACGCCGCGAATATCGGTGTCTGAGGTGGGTAGGTCGGTGCCGTAGGCGCGGCTGCCGGTGATGCAGCCATAGAGTAGGAAATTCGGGTCAGATTGCAGATCTTTATAGGTCATTTTTTCCTTATTATGTAGGAAGTAACATGAAGGGTATAAAGTAGAGTTCCCGAATCAAATGGGTCTATAAATCTCCCCCTGCACCCATCAAACCGGTCAGCCTTCAAACCCTCTTTCCGAATCATATAGTAAATCGTAACATCACAAAAGGTATCAAAGAAGGGTAGCCATAGCCCATCAGGAAGCACTTGCAGCAAGAGCAGGCAACCTGCCGAATCTTTGAGAGGCTGCGAGGAAGGTTTCAAGTAGAAGGGTGTGAAAACGTTTGAGTATTCAATTGAGTATTCTTGTTCAATTCGCAGTACCAACCTCAACCTGAATGGCAGCCATTCAATAGGAACACTGATCAGACTTATTGCCCTGCTTTTACGGATGGCGAGGGTGGGTAGTACAACCGATTTGTGTAGTTGTGTTTGAGCATAGCGTTTCAAGCTTTACAGTTGGGGCGCAAATCAAGCTACGGACAGCAGCGTTTATTCTTCTTCGAGAACGCCTATCATCTCATTAACTGAGATAAGCAAAGGCGAGAGTTCGTTTCTTATAACATCCCAGACTATGTTAATATCTACTCCAAAATATTCGTGTACTAGCATATTTCGTAAACCAACTATCTGCCTCCAAGGTATATTGGGATACTGTTTTCTCAATTCATCGGACAGTCGGTTTGATGCTTCTCCAATTACTTCTAGTTGACGGATGGAAGCATTGTATATCATTGAGTTCGCCTCAAATGCTTCAAAAGTAACGCCATCTACATATGACAGCACTTCGATAATTGCCTCTTTGATGTGCAAGAGGCGAACTTTATCCCCCAATCTACTTTTCATAGATCAAGCGCTTGTCTTTCTCAATCAGCGGAGCAATATGTTTTGATAAAGCCTTAGTAGAAACCAGGTCCACCTTCTTTTTTAACAAATCTTCTAATGCCAGTTGCATTTCTATGAACAGAAGACCTATACCTTCTTTGTACTCTAAGTCTACCAATATATCAACATCACTATTAGCGTCAGCTTCTGCTTTAGCATAAGAGCCAAACAAATAGGCTCGCTTGACCGGTTGTTGGCGGAAGTATCGTTGAATAGTATCGATATGTTGTTGTTTAAGCTGCATACAAAACTTATTAACCAGAAAAATACAATTAATTCTCACCAATAGCAAGCGCCCGTTACCAAAGCTCAACCTTCTTCGCAAACGGAATCCGCTTACTTTCCAACAGCTGTCCATCTTTACTCTGCCGCTCTACGGTTATGGCCTGCAGCTCCCTCTAATAGATTCGAAACCCCCAGCGTACAAGGCGAGACGATGAAATGTGGCAACGTTACCTATTTCATCCAGAGTTCCCGGTATGAAGGTAAGAGCTTGTTTGGATTTTACACTTCGGGCTGCTCTTGCCAAATTTTGTCCTGCTCTTCGTTGTTCTTCGGTCACGTAGCTAAGGCTATGTTCCCTCATCACGCCTTGGTCAGAATAAAATTTGGATTCGTTCGCTCCAAAAGCAAAATCCCAACAAGCTCTAAATGGATTAGGCTATTACACTTGCATCTGGCAGACGCACCCCAGGTTTGGCACACCACAGCAAAAATAAAAAAGGCAGCCCGAAGGCCGCCTTCCCAAGATAGTTGCAATTATATCCAGGCTGTAGTAGCCTACCTTAAATTCTTAATTACACCCAAGCTGCTCCTGCGACAGCGGATCGTTGTTTGGGAAGCAGTTGCCCGACAAAACCTCCTCCGGCACAAAGCGTTCCAGGTTGGGGTCATAGAGACCGTGCTCCAGAAACTGTACCAGATCACTGATTTCCTGCTCGGTGAGGTTTAAAGGGTGAAAGATGGGCGATATTTGCGCTGTCGGCACTCGGTCGTTTTCAGGCACGCCTTCGTTAAAGTATTCCACGACCGACCGCAGGGAATGCCGGCTGCTGCCGTGGAAGTAGAAGGGCGAATTTTTCATATTATACAGCTGCGGCACTTTAAACTTATAGCGGTCCTCTTCCAGTCCGGTGAACCCCCCGCGCCCGAAGTTACGGATGTCCTCCGGTCCGGTAGCAAAGGCGCCGGACTCCCAAAGGTCGCGTACGCCCAAGGCATGAAACTCATTGCTGCTTAGGGAAGCGCCTTTATGGCAACGGTAACAGCCCGCTTTGGTAAAAAAGACCATTGCGCCGGCTTTTTCCTGATCGCTCATCGCTTCCCGCTCGCCGCGCACCCAGCGCTGAAAGGGCGCATCCGTAGTGGTCAGCGACCGCAGGTAAGCCGACAAGGCAAAGCTCGTGGTCAGGCGGGTGTAGCGCTCGCCTTCCGGAAAATCTGCAAATGCAGCATCGTACATCGGCAGATAGCCCAGGGTGTCGAGCCAGCCTTCTGTAACCCGCATGCGGTGCAGGATGGTCCCCTCAATGATTTGGGACTCCAGGCCGTCGAGGCCATGTTCGTTGACTTCGGCGTCGCCCACCCAGGCATGCTCAGTGCCTTCGTTGGCGTGATTCGCGCCAAATTTCCCGCTCCAGGTGGAGTTGGTTACGAAAGCCGTGTTGAGTACGCTGAGTGGACGAGCGCCTTGCACGTCAAGATCTTCTTCGGCGTAGTCGATTAGCCGGCCGCGGCTCTCGCCATTGCGACCAAACCCTACGCCTCCATCGGCAATGCCTTGCTTAGCACCGGGCATAAACCCTGCAGAGGGTACGTGGCAGCTTCCGCAGGAATAGGTGCCTTTGCCGGCATCATGCATGGCATCGGCTGCCAGGCCCGTTTCAAAAAAAAGCATCCGGCCAAGTTCTATCTTTTCCCGGGACAAGGGGTTGCCTACGCCGGCGGGCACCCTGCCCAGTTCGGTTGCGCTATTCGGCAACTGGAAATAATCCAAAGTGCCATTAGGTGACAGCTCACTCAACCGGCGATCCAGTCTCGTATCTAATGGGTTCGGGAGTTGATCCTGTGTACAGCTGGCAAACGCTGCAAGGGTAAACAGGAGGTAAATTATATGTTGCTTATAGTTCGTATTCATGGTGTTGTGTAGAGAGGGGGAGAGTTTTCAGTCAGATCCAGTTAGCGGGGGGAGTTAGCGGGGGGAACTTAGCCTTAATACGGCAGTTTTATTTAGATGTTACAGCCGGTAGCTACTTTTTTCTTACTATTAGAGTTTATTAACGTAAATTTTGTAGGTCCCTGAATTGTCTTTTTCACCAGCCTTGTGGAATAGCTTGCTTTGCAAATTCCACAGGGCTGGCAAAAAATCTTAATCCATGTCCTATACAAAACCTACATTAATAAACTCTATTGAAAAAAAATTGAGCACTGCAACGACCCCAATCCGGGCTACAGCCCTTGATGCCCTACGTGGCCTGGCTATTATCGGAATGATTTTGTCCGGGCATATTGCGCACGGTGGCGTGCTGCCAGCGTGGATGCACCATGCCCAAGTCCCTCCACCCGGCCATCAGTTTGATCCGGGCATACCGGGCATCACCTGGGTAGACCTGGTGTTCCCCATGTTCCTTTTTGCCATGGGCATGGCTTTTCCTTTTGCGCTCAGGCGGCGGATTAAGAATGGGGTTCCCAATCTATCCATCGTACTGCAGGCCTTCAAACGTTGGGGCTGGCTGTTTTTCTTTGCTTTGTTTTATCAGCACCTGATCCCGCAGTATATGACAGCGGCACCGGGCGCCACTGAGCAACTCCTGGCGATGGGCGGCTTTGTCCTGCTGTTTGGTGTATTTGGCACCCACCCCAGGATCCGGCAATGGAAGCACCCCGAGTATTTCAACATCATCGGGCTGGCACTTGCAATAGGGTACCTGCTGTTGCTTCCGGGCACTCCCGGGGAGGGAGATACCATGTATCTTTCCCTGGAGCGCACCGATATTATTATTCTTATCCTGTCTAATGTAGCCTTCTTTGGAGCAGTGGCCTGGTTATTCACCCGGAACAACATCTTGCCCCGCTTGGCGGTATTAGCCGTGCTCCTGGCCCTAAGGCTTAGCCACTCAGTCGAAAACAGCTGGGTGGCTATGCTTTGGGAAGGATCGCCCTTGCAATGGTTTTTCCGTTTTTCTTTTCTGCAGTACCTGCATATAGTCCTGGCTGGCTCAATAATCGGAGATTTGGCACTTTCGTACTATAGCAAGCAGCAGCAGCCTGGCCGGAAGCCTGCCTACATAGCCGTTGGGCTCGCACTTACCACGCTGGTGGTTCTATCTCTGGCCGGGTTGTACGGGCAATGGGGACTGCCTTTACTTTTATTGCAACTGGCCCTATTGGGAGGAGCCGCTGCTGCACTAAGAACAGACACCTCGCCTACCGGAAACTTCTTACGCAACCTGCTGGCATGGGGAGCTGCTTTTTTGATCCTAGGTATGGCATTTGAGCCCTACGAAGGCGGTATTAAGAAGGACCCTGCCACCCTGAGTTACTACTATATAACAGCCGGGCTGTCGACCTTCCTCTTCATGGGCTTTTTTCTGTTGCTCGATCTATACCGGGCACAGGACTGGCAATGGCTGACCGATACCGGCCGTAATCCGATGATTGCCTACGTCGCCCCCTGGCTGTTGATCTGGCCCATCCTCAAACTCAGCGGTTTATCGGTCTGGGTGGAGGGTATGAATGGTAATGCCCTGATGGGGCTGCTGCGGGGGGTGCTGATCACCGGGCTTTCCATGGCGGCTACGGTAGTCCTTACGCGGTGGGGTTGGCGGTGGAAGACCTGACCTGTATGCAACTTATTCAGCCTTAGCCCGGAGAATGCCCATAGCCTTAAGATCATCGGCTAGTTGTTGAGTGAAAGCGCGGGCTCCTGTATTAAGCAAATGATGCGGGTCGCTAAACGTATATTCTGCTCCTGACCGGGCATAACTGAGATAGATAGCATCATGAGCTGCCGCAAACTGTGTGAGTTGCCGATCAAAATCAGGGACAGCCCTCTTCTCCATAGCTGCCATTGTTTCATCAACCGGCATACGCACCAATACGACCTCGCCGTAGCGCTCCAGGTGAATAGTCAGGGCGGACAACACCCCCAGGCGTTCAGGTGATAGTTCTCGATCCCCTAGTTTTTCTTCATAAAGAGCGTAAATCTCCCCATCTGAAATCTCAGATTCCCGCGTTCGCTCTCCCCAGCCGTCGCTGTGGGCTACAAACATCGGCCGTTCCTCAGGCTCTTGCAGCAAATCAGACAGAAAAGGCACCCTCATATTGATGTTTCGCAGGATATAGTCAGGATTTGGAGAGGCATTAACCAAAAAGAGATCATAAATTGGGGAAGGTTTTCGAATGAGGTTTTCGGACCGACTCAAATTACCGGTATTGACGGACAGGATGAATAAAGCGGGGTGCCCTTGCTCATTAGGGCGCACTTTTCGCCTGGCCAACGCTGCGTAAGGCTCCTCATAGGGAGAAACCAGCCCGGTAAAGGCAAAATTGAGCACTTGCCCTTCCAGACCCAGCGTTTCCTTCAGTATCTCCGGGACCAGTCCCACCTTAGCTCGTGAAACCCCAAGAATCAAATGCTCTGCTTTGTGTGTAAATTTGCTGTAATCTAAGTCATGCTTCAGCATGCTTTCGTGCCGAAGCATCAAATAGGGTATAAAAGAAATCGTTATCAGAAGAATGCCTTTCCAGGCAAGATGCCCTAAGCCGTACCCTACTTTTTGCTTCATAAGCCTTTTGGTTTTATGGATCTGTTGTAAAATACAGAACTGATTAGACATTATTTATAATTGGTTACCAAGCTCATAGCCCCGCCTTCAATTGCTTTGCCGAAAGACCGGCTGTTAACCTAGCGCCCTTTCTTCGTGCAACTGTCAGAGGAGGAACTCTCTGTATGTCAAATCCCCCGGTCTCCGGTGGCCAAAGCCCACAGGCGACGAGACACAGGCAGGAAAGTGTCCCGGCACACCTGGACAGGTCGATTACTAAATTCTCAACACGCTAAAAATCAAAATAAATGAACTCCCGCTCGGGTGGCATACCCAGGTAAAGAATCGCATGTATAACAATAAGGTAAAACGCCCAACGCACCCACCAGGCCTGCTTGCCCAGAAAAACATCAACGGACTGCCCTTTGAGCAATCGGTGGAAACCATCCATCAATACCAACGCCCCAACCCCAATGAGAAACTGCCATTTATCGATGACATCCACTATACTGGAATGAAGTTGGATAGGTGCCCAAAAACGCAGTTGCTCCAGTAGAGTCAGAGCCGTTGAGAGATCCAGCGCCCGGAAGAATATAATACTCACTACCGCCAGGTTGAAGAACAGCGCAAAGTCCGCCAGCCAGCGCAGCGGCCTCCCCTTCGCCAGCCCCATGCGGCTTAGCCAGCGGTCGGCTGGCTTCGACAACATCGCCTCCAGGGCTACAAACAAGCCATTCAGCCCGCCCCAGATCAAAAACGTCCACTCCGCCCCGTGCCAGATGCCATTCAGGGTGAAGGAAATCACCGTAGCCAGCATAATCCAGGCCATGCCCCGCCCCATTGGCGTCAGCTGGAAGAAAACATAGTCTCTAAACCAGTTGGTCAGGGTCATATGCCAGCCCCGCCAGAATTTATTGAAGGAGGTAATAGCGTACACCCGGTTCTCAAAGTTTTGAGAAAGCCTGATGCCCAGTATCCGGGCACTGCCGATTGCAATATCGGTATAGGCCGAAAAATCACAGAAGATTTGGAAGAGAAAAAATACCGATGCCAGCCATACCGTAAAGCCCTCGTATTGACCCGGGTGCCCGTACACCTCATCTACAAACAGGGCCAGCCGGTCGGCAATGACCAGCTTTTTAAACAAGCCCCAGAGGATAAGCTGCAGGCCGCCTACCACCCGCTTGTAATCAAATTGATAATTAAAATGGAACTGAGAGAGCAAGTCACGGGACCGCTCAATCGGGCCGGCCACCAGCTGTGGGAAGAAGCTGACGTAAAGTGCATAACGCCCCAGGTGCCGCTCAGCTTTGGTAAAGCCTTTGTACACATCTATGGTGTAGGCCATGGTCTGAAAAGTATAAAAGGAAATGCCCACCGGCAGGAGTATATCTAAATGGTAAGCTTCATAGCCGGAATCGAACAACCGCGCCACCTTAGCCGCCTCCACGCTCAGGAAGTTGAAGTATTTGAAGGTAAACAACAGCCACAGGTTAGCCGCTATGCTCAGCCACAGCCAGGCTTTTTTGCGCTGTCGGCTTCTTTGCCTTTCGATTTGCAGGGCCGCTGTATAATCGACGAGGGTAGAGCCTACGATCAGCCAGATGTACCAGGGGTTCCAGTCCATGTAGAAGTAGTAGCTGGCCACCAGCAACCACGCCCAGCGGAAGCGTACCGGTGTGAGAAAAAACACCAGGGCAACAATTGGCAGAAAGACGTAGTAATCCAGAGAAGTGAATAACATTTTTTAGGATTAATCGTGTGCTTCCTGGTATTCTTTGAGCAGATGCTCTGCAAGTTCCTGGATGGAGTCAAAAGCCCAGAACGTATCTGGTGTAAGCCGAATCTTCAGCCAATCGGACAATTCATCAGAAATAAAGACGGCATCGACCGATTCCAGGGGGTAAGCCTTCACCGGGTCAGTAGCTTTAATCTGTTCGGCCGGCATTTTCACTTTTTCAGCAATTTGCAGCTGTAGCCACCGCACAATCGCCAAAGTGCCAAAGCCTTCCGAGTCGGGCTCTGGCATGGAGGTCTTTCCGGCCACCGTTGCTTCCGGCTGCTGCCACTCGTACATAATGCGAAGTGCCTTATTCCGGTAATCTTCCCTTGCAGCGTACCGTTGCACTTTGCCGCTTGATGTTTTGGGCAGGCTCATGGGTCGGATCAGGGCGATAGCGTAGGGCTGGATTTCGAAGACTTCACTCACAGCTTGCCGTATGGTATCCACTACCGCCTGCTCATCGGCATTGCGCCATTCCGAGCGGCGGACCTCCTGTACCAGAACCAGGCGCTCCGCTCCATCTGTATCAATAGCAAACGCCGCACAGCCGTTGTCCTGAAGAGTAGGATGGGCGTGCTCTACTACCTCCTCAATATCATCCGGGTAATAGTTAGCGCCACGGATAATAATCATGTCTTTGGAACGCCCGGTGATAAATAACGCTCCGTCTATTAAAAAACCACAGTCGCCGGTGCGCAGGAAAGGTCCGGCACCGGAAGCTGTGTAATTTTCGAAGGTATCCCGGCTATCCTCCGGCCGCTCCCAGTAGCCAGAGGCGATAGAATTGGTATAGCTAGCCCATATCTCTCCTTCGTCACCTTCAGGGCAGGCTTCATGCGTATCCGCATCCACGATTACAACCTCTGCCCCGTCTACCGGTTTGCCGTTGCTCACTTGTACCTGCTCGGGGTTCGCGCTTTCCAGCACCGGGTCATCCCATGCCAACAGGGAATGACCCGTTTCAGGAAGCCTCACCCTGGCTTTTTGATCAAGTGCAGAGGTGGTTACAATCAAAGTCGCTTCTGCCAGCCCGAAGGAAGGCAGAAACCCCGTTTTGGGAAACCCAACCGGGCCAAAGCGCTCGCAGAACGCCTGAACAGTCCGCCAGCGCACCCGCTCTGAACCGGAAACCACGCTTCTTATACTGCTAAGGTCAAGGCCTTCGAACTGCTCATCTGTGATTTTCTCACAACAGAGATCGAAAGCAAAATTGGGGCCAGGGATGAACTCCGCTTTATACCGCGTGACCGCCAACAACCACCGGACCGGGCGCTGAATGAAATGCACCGGCGCCATAAAATAGCATTCTACCCCACCAAGTACGAGATAAGACAACATGGAGATTAAACCCATATCGTGGTACATCGGTATCCAGGAAGCTACCCGCTTCAGGTCCGGAATATAAGTCTGCATACAGCCATAAACATTGGCCATCACATTCTCATGCCGGATGATAACGCCCTTGGGGTCACCAGTGGAGCCGGAAGTGTACTGCAGGTAGGCAATATCCTTGAATGCTACCCGATGGGGTGTCCACTCGGCGGGCTCGCCCATCAATTCTTCGATAGACAGAAAGGTGTAGGCCGAAAAATCCTCCTGCATACCCTGCATATACTCCACGCCTTTCTGGTCAGCCAGAATATAACCCGCACCACAGTCTTGCATGATGGCTTTGAGGCGGAGCAGGTTGCGGTTGTTGCGGGGCGGGTAGGCAGGCACTGCAATAACGCCGGCGTAGAAACAGCCAAATAAGGCAATCAGATACTCTATGCCCTGCGGGAACAGTAGCAGCAGGCGCTCGCCTTTCATACCGTGTGCCTGCAGATGCGCTGCGATTAGCCGGGCTTTTTCATCAAATGCCTTATGGCTAAGTGGTTGCTCATCCGATATTCCATCCTTCAAAAAGATGAAAGGAGTGAAATCAGGATCCTCCTGTGCGCGGCGCTGTAGCAGGTCTACAAGATTTTCCATTACAGTGAAAATATGGTGGTTGAAAAATGCTTATCGGACAAAACTCGTGTTTTTTTCCGTAGTTTCGATAAAAAACCAGAACCGCTTCATGAAAGACGCACTTTTTTGGATCTTCCTTGCCATCTTTTCCGTAACGGCAATCATCACCCTGCTCGGTATTACCGGAGTCATCAAAACCATTAAGGAGAACTACCTCAATGCCCTGTTTACAGCGCTCATAATTGAGGTGGTAGCGGCAGTCGTCTTGTTGTTTCAGAATACCGATTTCCTGGGCGTACCGGCCGAGGAAGGCCCCTGCCTGGAGGAGGTGATCAACCGCTCTGGCCTTGCGGCTAAAGCCAGTCTGGCCGCCGATCCATCTGACTTTTTGGTCGAACAACTTAAACGCCTTCCTGTTTTAGACCAAAATAATGGAGCATCTAGAGCCCTTTCTGTCAAACTGGAAGAACGGGATTCCGCACTGCATGCCGCCCGGGCAGAAATCGAGGCCCTCGAAGCCGAATTGCAACAGCTAGGTCAGCAATTCTATACCAAAATAACCCGATTACGCAACTTTTTCAGCCAGTATGGGGGCTTTATCAACCTCGCCTGGCGTGCCGAGGAAAAAGTCGAGGTCTACCGCCTGCTCATTGAAATCTTCGGAGATATGGGCCTCATCGAGCAGGAATCCACCCTCTACCTTGATGGCAACCGGTCAAAAATTGATTATCAGGCAGTGCGCGACATTTATAAAGCCTACAAAAAAGACCTGCAGCAGCCGGTAGAAGGCAAAACCAAAGTCTACGTGGGCGAATACGATACGATCCTGTTCATACGGACTTATCTCAACCAAACCAGCTACTGATCTATTTTTAATAGCAAAGGGAAACCCCTAACTTTGCGCCAAATAGACTTGATGCATTGGGTCAGTGTAGCGGGAAAAATGAGCCATTTTAACCCTTCAATGATTCCCAACTTATCAAGTCTCATTATTCAACCGATCAAAACCAACAATATGGCTAATGCATATTTCACACCACCACCTGCGGTCAACGAACCCTCTCTAAGCTATGCGCCGGGCACACCTGAACGGGAAACCCTGCAAGCAACGCTCAAGGCGATGAAAGCCGAGCAGCGGGATGTTCCAATGACCATTGGCGGCAAGAAAATCACCACAGACCATAAAATAGCCATGCACCCACCGCATGAGCTGAAACATACCCTTGGCCATTACTATAAAGGCGGTCCTGAGCACGTCAAAATGGCTATTGACGCTGCCCTCGAAGCCAAACCCGCCTGGGAAGCTATGCCCTGGCAGGAACGTGCTGCAATCTTCCTACGTGCTGCTGACCTCATCTCTGGTCCTTACCGCTACCAGATGAATGCAGCCACCATGCTGGGACAGTCTAAGACACCCCACCAATCTGAAATCGAAGCGGTGGCCGAACTGGCTGACTTCTTCCGTTTCAATGTACAGTACATGACTGAAATGTACGAAGACCAGCCTTTGAGTGAGCCGGACACCGGCATCTGGAACCGGGTGGAATACCGTGCGCTCGAAGGATTCATCTTTGCCATCACGCCGTTTAACTTTACCGCCATTGCCGGCAACCTGCCCGGCGCTCCCGCTCTGCTGGGCAATACAGTCGTTTGGAAGCCCGCTGAGACGCAGGTGTACGCCGCCGGATTGCTAATGGAGGTACTGGAAGCGGCTGGCCTGCCCAAGGGGGTGATCAACCTTATTCTTGTCGATGGACCCGTGGCTGGAGATATTATATTTGAGCATAAAGATTTTGCTGGCCTCCACTTCACCGGTAGTACTAAGGTCTTTCAATCGCTATGGCAAACGGTTGGTAAAAACCTGACCAAGTACCGCAGCTACCCACGTATTGTTGGCGAGACGGGTGGTAAGGACTTTCTCGTGATGCACCCCTCTGCGGATACGCAGCAGGTCACCACCGCCCTTATCCGTGGTGCTTACGAATATCAGGGACAAAAATGCTCTGCTGCTTCCCGGGCTTATCTGCCCAAGAGCAAATGGCCTGCACTGAAAAAAGCCCTCGTTGAACAGATCAAAACGGTAAAAATGGGCAGCGTGGAGGACTTTAGCAACTTCATGGGCGCTGTAATTGACGAGCGGGCATTTGACAAGATCAGCAATTACATCGCTGAGGCTAAGAAAAGCAACGAAGCAGAAGTTATCGTTGGTGGTGGTTATGATAAGTCCGAAGGTTACTTCATTGAACCGACTGTTATTGTAACGGGTAATCCGCACTTCAAAACCATGGAGGAGGAAATTTTCGGCCCGGTGCTTACGATTTACGTTTACGAGGACAAAGATTTCGAAACGACACTTGATGTCGTAGACCGTACCTCACCGTACGCTTTGACTGGTGCGATTTTCTCCAATGACCGCTACGCTGCGTACAAAGCTATCGAGCGCCTGCGCCAATCCGCTGGCAACTTCTATATCAATGATAAGCCCACCGGTGCAGTTGTCGGGCAGCAGCCATTTGGAGGTGCCCGGGGTTCCGGAACCAACGATAAAGCGGGTTCAATCATCAACTTATACCGTTGGGTATCCGCCCGCTCCATCAAGGAAAACTTTAATCCACCGACGGATTATCGTTACCCGTACATGGGGTAATTCCTCAACAGAAAAATACGGACCCGGAGCATTGCGCCTGCGCAGTGCTCCGGGTATTTTTTTGCCCTTTTCAGCGGACTATCGTCACCGATTGCGCAATTTCAACTTCCCGAAGCGGCAGCTGTACCCTGCCTATACAGGTGTAAACACCGGGATTGACCAACTGCCCGTCCACTGTTCCGTCCCATCGCACAGAGGCTAGTGGCCCGGAGGCTTCATAGAGCAATCCACCGTAGCGATCAAATACCTGAAAGAACTTGACTTCCGCTGCTTCGGATAGCGGGGTGTACAATTGCAGCACATCATTGCGGCCATCGCCATTGGGAGAAAAAGCTGAAGGCAGGTAGACCGGGCAATCGGTAGCTACCACAACCGGGCTTCCGCCGGACACACACCCGGTTGGTCCCTCCACAAAGGGCGTATAAACTCCTGTAGGTAGACCTTCGAACGTCGGTTCAGGCTGGAAAGGCAGTCCTGAAAGCGCAAAAAGCAGGCTATCTCCTTCCGCATTAATTAAAACAGAGCCATTAGCCCTTTTGCAGTCGGAAGGCTGCACCTCTGCGTTAAAAATAGCCACAGTGTCCAATACCTCAAGTCGTAGTAACCGGTCCAGGCCACAGCTTCCAATGCTGTCAATAAAGTAGCGATGTAAGCCAGGAGAGGCAAAGCCCTCGTAGGACTCCCCGGCACATATAGTCGCATGAACGGTATCCTGATCCGGGCAGCACAGCGGGGCTTTCTGTTCCATAAAATAAGGAAGACCTACCATTTGGTGGTCGGCTTCAGCAAGCCAGGGTGCTGTAGAAGCTCCGCCCTCCATCCAATCCCATTCTACCGGGACGGATTCTACGGGCCAGGACTGCCACAGGCAACTTTCTTCCATCGTCCACCAGGCTTCAGGCCATTTCGTAAAAAGAAGATCACTTTCTGCAACCCCCGGTGAAGAAGTACTGCCTACTCCAATAATCTGATTAGGTCCCTGCCTCTTTATTTCAATAATTGCTTCACGCCCCTGTCCAAATTTGCGCACTTCCGACAGGTCTCCTTCGGGCTCCAGGAGCAACCACAACGCATCACTACTGATGCTGCCCCCATCGCCAATGCGATTGACAGGGATGACCAGCTGACCATTGGAGCGTTCGTAACCGCCTGATGCCACCAGCAGTTGACCGCCAGTGGGATCACGGTAACGCTTTACGTCTGTAATCGCCCCATCTTCATTAGCCCAGGCCAGTAGCAGGTCGGGGGCCTCCGTACCTACTGTGCCTGCCAAAAGGAAGCCCTCTGACCGCTTTAATAGATAGCGAATGCTGCAGTCCTCTCCTGGGATATCAATGATTTCCCAGGACTGGAGCTGCCCCGCTGAATTCAAAGCGACCAGGAAACCAAGCCCACGCTCCTCTATTCCTGACACCCCACCTGTCAACCAAATCCACCCGTTGTATGACAGGCCTGATGTCGTAAAAACCCGGTCGTAACTTTGGTGCCGAAGCTGGGTACCCCAAATGGTGCCCCCACCCTCCCCCAACAGGGTTATATAAGTCGGGCGATCTGCTCCCACTGCTTCATACATGAGGTTCACGATGTGATTATCATCGGTTGTAAAAACGGCTGCTGCATGTTCGTCGTCGCCACCGGTCGTTCGACCAAAATACCGGCTCCAACCGATGTTGCCGTCCGGTTGAAAAAAATGCAGAAATACATCATCAATCACATTAGGGTTACCAGGCTCTACCATCCGCCCGAGGACCAACACCCCATCCTGATGAGAGGCCAGGCTGTTGACCAGGTCACGGCCGGGCGTACCAACTACCCTTGACCATACCAACGCACCCGACTCGCTAAATTTACACAGCAGTGCATTCTCACCTCCGGTTTCCGCTTGTACCTGAAGAAGTACGTAGTAAGCGTCATTTTGCCAAACAATGCCTAAACCGCTTTCAGACCGGTCCGTTCCCCATACCTGGATTTCAGGCTGCGCAGGAACCGATACCGTGCAAAAGAGACCAAAAAGGAGGGGTATCAGGAGTTTCATAACTGTGGTTTTCTGAGACTAAGAGCATGTTTAGAGCGGGTTCGTCATGAAAATCAAGGAGTTGTGGTTCTGGCTAAGTCCTTTTTGGCGCATTTGGCGGGTCAAATAAGTCAAAAAAGACGACGCCGGGTTCATAAATCCTTGATTTGCAATAGGAGCGAGCTCCAAACATGCTCTAAAAACGGCAATAGGGTTTCCGTAGTACCGCCTTAACACCCTGAGGACCGATAATTGACCAGTAAACTCCGGACAGGAAACCTTACCTTTCGGTGCTCATCGACTAAAGTTATTATGCCTAAGCAATCTACCTTCTATGATGACCGGCCAGACGATTTGGAAACTTACATCCAAAATATCGATAAAAACCGCCATCCACTGAGCTTATTACTGGCAGGCATTACGGATGTGCGCAACATCGGCAGCTTATTCCGGTTAGCGGATGCGGCCCGCCTGGCCCATTTGTATTTTTACGGAGACGAAGCGCTGCTTAATCATCGAAAAGTGCGGCGGGTAGCACGGGCAACGCTTGAATATGTACCTCATACCACTTTGGATATGGATGGTGTACGGGCACTCTCCCATGAGCAGCCCTTTCTTGGACTGGAAATCACGGACCAAAGTACACCCTATACGGAGGTAGCCGCACGGGAAGGCAACGTGCTGGTCATCGGCCATGAGGCCCACGGTATTCCAAAGCCAATCCTTGACATGTGCCAGGAGGCCATGCACCTGCCTATGTATGGCGTAAACACCTCCATGAATGTCGCCATGGCAGCTGGTATCGCAGTATATGATCAGATTAGAAAACTAAAGAAAGGGGGAGGTTAAGAGCGGAAATCCTTCCCGCAATTCTGCGGGCCAGGCTATTTAACTATGGCTAAACTCCGGTTTCCGTGCCTCGTCTAATAAAAAAAATGCAAGTTCTCGATCAGAAGATCAAAGCCCCAACACGCTCTAATCAAATTTCTTCCACCCAGCCTTCAATGAACAAGACTTCTGCCTTACGCTGGCTGTTGAAAAACACTTTGATTTTCTTTTTAAAGTAGCCCAGGTCCTGAGCATCGTAGGTAACGGAAATGGTCCCCGTCGAATCAGGCGGTATAGGAGCATCACCCCACTCCGGCACAGTGCAGCCACAGGAAGTCCGCACATTATCAATAATTATTGGCTCACTACTGATGTTTCGGAAAACAAACGCATGAGTAGCTGGCTGATTACGGATCAGATCGCCCATCTCGAAAGAGGTCTCCCCATCCCATTCAACTACAGAGCCAGTGAGGCATAAAACCAGCATTAATATGGAAAGCCGCATAAGTGTAGTTTTTAAAGCCGAAATTTAGCGCAGTGAATTTGGAAGCTACCAGTTAGGCCGGCTGCCTTTTAATACTCATTGCCGGCATCTTCGGCTTTGCGCAGTACATCCCAGGTATGATCCGCCAAGAGCTCTACGGTTGCTACGAAGTGATAAGGCGGATTTTTCCCCCATTCTTCCGGGCTAACCATAGAAAGCACATAGGCACTGCCATCTTTGCGCTCAAAAAGATGGTAGACGAAGCCAATGAGTGGCTCAAAGTTCATCTCGGCGTTGTAGATCTGCTCCGAAATAGAAACGCGGTCGTGAATGCCTTTAGCCTGCTCCGCTAACAGTTCAATTTGCTTCCGGATTTGATCCAGTTGCATATCCGACTGTTTGTACATGGCTTTGACGGCACGCCCCTTGACTTTACCTTTGTCAACCGGCTTGATTACCACACCGCTTACCGTATGTGCATAGGGCAGATTGTGGGGATTTTCCGCAATCTTGTCCGGATCAATAGGGTTGATGATTTTTTCCTTCTTATCGCTCATAAAAGCATTTTCAGATTTACGCTGATTCACAAGGTAAAAATCATTTTGGGAGGTGTATTGTTCAAAAAAACCCTAATACTAAAAAAACAGTGCCTGGTAAAGCCCGGGCACTGTGTTGGTTGCTCTTTATTTAACTTCCTTTCATAAGTTACAGTCCACCAAGCCAGCATTTCAAAAATCCTAACTTGGCGGACTATAGGTTTTCAGCTTATCCGATGCTTATCGCAACTGGAAGCTCGTCGTTCCGGCCAGGTAGCCTTTGTTGTATACTTCCACCTCGTAGTTGCCTTCCTGAAAGGCTTCATTTGGGCTCCAGACCAGGCACAAGCGCTGCTCGTCCCGGTCGTAGTCCACTTCCTTGACCGTCGTGTAGCGAATCTGGTCACCACTGGCACTATTCACAAACACACCAGAACCCATTGATTCCACAGCGAGGGTCTCTCCCAATGGATTAATGATGCGGATCAGGAATTCCTCCACGCCTCTTTCAGTCACCTGATTTGCTGTGGTATTGAAACACACCTGAACCTGATCAATGTTTTTCGCGCTCCGGCGGGTAGAAGCCTTTCCGTTGCTGCGAATCTTCAGGCCTTCGGCTTCAACGTTTGTCACTTTTACCACAGAAGCGATGTCTACCTTTTTGGACAGGCGAGCACGGTCGGCCTCAACCGCTTCTTTTTCACTGACCAGTGCTGCTCTTGCAGAAGACAGCTCCATGTTGCGCATCCTGGCAGAATCCAAATTCGTATTCAGGTCGTAATTCTTTTCGCTTAGTTCAGCGGTACGCTCTGTCAATTCTTCATTTTCCTGTCGGAGTTGATTAATCTCTGCCACGTACTGCTCCACCTGGGCATTTAGCCCTTTGATTTGCTTACGAGCCTCAGCGAGGTTACGGCTGTCACGGAGCAACACATCGATACGGCCTTTGGAGTCTTTGAGTTCTGCTTTCTGCGCCTCGATTAAGGCATTCATTTCTTCGTTGCTCCCACGCATTTCTTCCAGTTCAGAAAGCGCTTCGTAGTATTGCTTCTCCAATTCAGCTTTCAGTTGCTCGGATTCATTCAGCTCATAGGTCAGGCCGTCATTGGTTTTGTTCTTATTCACCAAATTAACTACCAGTACAATACAGACAATAGTCAGCACTGCAATAGTAGCAATTGCAGCGATTTTCAGTCTTTGTTGCCCATCGTCCTTCTTACCGGGTCCGGGATTGGGGGTAGGGCTGGAAGGCTTAGGATTTGGATTGTTGATTGACATAATAAATCATTAATTTGTTAGAGGTGTCAGGTTTTAGACGCCAGGCATGCCTCTGCGTCATTCAAAACACGGCATAAACGATATGCATGGTCTGCGTATTGCCTAAATGGCCAAAAAGTAGGTTTGCGCTAAATAATTTTAGTTGCTAAAGCCTGTTCCAAATCCTGTTGTATGTCAGTAATATGCTCCAGCCCTACCGAAATCCGCACCATTCCGGGGCCAATACCTACAGCGCTACGCTCTGCCTCTGACAGCTTAGAATGGGTAGTTGTCGCAGGGTGGGTAACAATCGTCCGGGTGTCCCCGAGATTGGAAGACAAAGAACACATTTTTATACGGCTTAAAAATTGCCGCCCGGCTTCCAGTCCTCCTTTCAGATGGAACGCAACGATGCCACCGCCGTATTTCATCTGACGTTTCGCCAGTTCATACTGCGGATGGCTTTTAAGGTGCGGATAGAGCACCCGGCTAACCTCTGGCCGGCCCTCCAGCCAGGTAGCGATTTCTAACGCATTACGGCAATGGCGATCCATACGGACACTCAGCGTTTCCAGGCTTTTGGACAAGATCCAGGCATTAAAAGGCGACATGGCGGGCCCTGTATGCCGGCAGAAAAACCGCAGTTCTTTTATTAAATGGGCTTTACCCACTACGATCCCCCCAAGCACACGCCCCTGCCCGTCCATCCACTTTGTTGCGGAGTGCACAATAAGGTCAGCACCGTATTGCTGCGGTTGCTGCAAATAAGGCGTAGCGAAGCAATTATCGACATTAAGGATAAGTCCGTGTACCTCAGCAAACTGTCCCGCTGCTTTAAGGTCAATAAGCTGCAGCCCCGGATTGGAGGGCGTTTCAAGTACCAGCATTTTTGTATTGGGCTGCAAATGGGCTGACCAGCTCTCCACATGCAGCGGATCCACATAAGTGTGCGTGATGCCCCATCTCGGCAGCAGCTCTGTCAGAATTTGGTGAGTAGACCCAAAAACAGCCCGGGAAGCCAAAATGTGGTCGCCCGCACGGAGAAAAGCCGCCATGCTGGCAAATACCGCCGACATGCCTGAGGCAAGCGCAAATCCATCTTCGGCACCCTCCATGGCACAGGTTTTCCTGATGAGCTCGTCGGTATTAGGATTGCTGTAACGACTGTAGATATTGTCCGCTGTGTCTCCTTCAAATGCCTGCTCCATTTGCTCCGGATCAGGAAACACAAAGCTTGAAGTCAAAAATAAGGGAGCGCTATGCTCCTGTTGTTCGGTGCGCTTCATCTGCCCACGTATGGCATTAGTCTCAAAATGATCAAACGGCATAAAGTAATTTTATTATTCTATGAACCCTTGGGAGTGTTTGAAGAAACTTCTATATTGTAAATCGCCTCCAACCCTATTCTCCGGGTTTGGTTTTTTATCTAATTTAGACGATACTTAATCAAAGTCAGGCAATACAACCCGGCAAAGGTTTGGGCATATAGGAAAAAACCTATTTATTTGTGATTCATTTGTGTGTCAAATTATTAAATGATTTCCAGGACAGCCAAATAAGAAGCCAGCAGGCTGACAAACACTCGCCAATTTCAATTACTACTGACCCTTGGTTTTCCCGGGTAAAACAGACCCATTGTGACTGAACATATCCACCCTATCTTTGACCGGCTATTGCAACGGGATGACCGGGAGCGCAGGCTTGGTCAACGCAGTAAAGCCCTCTGGCTTACAGGATTGTCCGGCTCCGGAAAAAGCACCATCGCTCAGCACCTCGAACGCTACCTTTACAATAATGGTTTCTTCGCCCAGGTACTTGATGGCGACAATATACGCAGCGGAATTAACAACAACCTCAGCTTTAGCCCTGAAGACCGCCAGGAAAATATCCGCCGTATCGCAGAGGTTGCCAAACTGTACCTCGACAGCGGCATTATTACACTCAATTCATTTATCAGCCCTACCCGGGAGATCCGGGAAATGGCACGACAAATTATTGGCCCGGAGGATTTCCTTGAAATTTATGTCAATGCGCCCATAGAGGTTTGTGAGACCCGTGATGTCAAAGGCTTGTATGAAAAAGCACGAGCGGGTGAGATCAAGGGCTTTACCGGTATTGATGCACCCTATGAGCCGCCCGTTCAGCCCGCTCTGGAAATCAAAACAGCGGAGCAGTCCCTGGAAGAGAGTGTAGAGGCGGTCTTTGAGTTTTTGAAACCACATATTAGACATCATGCGAAATGATTTACCCAAAGTAAAATAACAGTAGCTCCTGCTTCCCGGGAACCACTGATCACTTATTGCAAATAACCCTAATAATTATGAGTTATCACCTCAATCACCTAAAAGAGCTGGAATCGGAATCCATCTTTATTATGCGTGAAGTAGCCGCTCAGTTTGAGCGCCCCGTCCTGATGTTTTCGGGCGGAAAAGATTCTATTTTGATGGTACACCTGGCCCGCAAGGCTTTTTATCCGGCAAATGTTCCATTCCCGCTTCTGCATGTGGATACCGGTCACAACTTTCCGGAAACCCTCGAATACAGAGACCGCATGGTAAAGGAAGTTGGCGCAAGGCTGATTGTCGGCTCTGTGCAGGAAGCGATTGACAAAGGGGCAATTGCAGAGGAGCAGGGCTATAATGCAAGCCGCAATTTCCTACAGACCCATGTACTGCTCGAAGAACTGGAGAAAGGAAAGTTTGATGCTGCTCTTGGTGGTGCACGCCGGGACGAAGAAAAAGCCCGTGCTAAAGAACGGTTCTTCTCCCACCGCGATGAATTTGGGCAATGGGACCCTAAGAATCAGCGCCCTGAGCTCTGGAACCTCTTTAATGGCAAAAAGAACTACGGCGAACACTTCCGGGTATTCCCTATCAGCAACTGGACAGAGTTGGATGTATGGATGTACCTGGCTATGGAAAAAGTAAAACTGCCAAGCTTGTACTTCGCACACAAGCGCCCCGTTTTCGAGCGGGAAGGAGCACTTTTGGCCGATTGTGAATACATCCAAAAACGACCGGAAGAAGCTGCTGCCGTAGAGGAACGTATGGTGCGCTGCCGTACCATTGGCGATATGACTTGTACCGGAGTATGGGAGTCTGAGGCTGCTACCATCGAGGATATCATCAAAGAAGTTTCAGTTGCCCGTAAAACGGAACGCGGAGGCAGAACGGACGACAAGCGTTCGGAAACCGCTATGGAAGACCGAAAGAAGCAGGGATACTTCTAAACCAGAGCGCGTATTTCCTTTCCTTTTCCAACTGCTGTTTTCTTCCTGGTGACGATGCCACTTTGATAACCAACTAAAAACATAAAATGGATAATTACGAAAATATGGAACTGCTCCGCTTTACTACAGCGGGTAGTGTAGATGACGGTAAATCAACCCTCATTGGACGTTTGCTCTATGATAGCAAATCAATTTTTGAAGACCAATACGATGCGGTTCGGGAAACCAGCGAACGCCGGGGTGAAGTGGGCGTAAACCTCGCCCTGCTTACAGATGGCCTTAAGGCAGAGCGGGAGCAGGGTATTACGATTGACGTTGCTTACCGTTATTTTTCCACCCCAAAGCGGAAGTTTATTATTGCCGATACGCCAGGCCATATCCAGTACACCCGAAATATGGTTACCGGAGCCTCTACAGCCAATGTGGCTTTGGTACTGATTGATGCCCGGAAAGGGGTCCTTGAACAGACCCGCCGTCATGGCTTTATTGCTTCTCTGCTCCAGATTCCACACTTGGTCGTTTGTATTAACAAAATGGACCTGGTAGATTATTCTGAAGAAATCTATGAGAACATCAGACGTGATTTTGAAGAGTTTTCCTACAAACTGGATGTAAACGATGTGCAATTCATCCCCATCTCTGCATTAAAGGGTGATAATGTGGTCAGTAAGTCTGAAAACACTCCCTGGTATGACGGTGCTACACTACTCTATTATTTGGAAAATGTACACATCGGTAGTGATCATAACTACATTGACTGCCGGTTCCCTGTACAGTATGTCGTGCGCCCCTACAACGACGAGTATCACGACTACCGTGGGTACGCTGGTCGTATAGCAGGTGGAATGTTCAGAAAGGGTGATGAGGTCATGCTGCTACCTTCCGGTTTTACCACCAAAATCAAGAAAATTGATACCATAGATGGTGAACTTGAAGAAGCTTATCCACCTATGTCCGTTACCCTGCTTCTTGAAGACGACCTAGACCTGAGCCGGGGCGATATGATCGTCCGGCAAAATAATCAACCCGACGTTACCCAGGATCTTGATCTGATGATTTGCTGGTTCTCTGAACAGCAACTGCAACTGCGTGGTAAATACACCATTATGCAAACCACAAGAGAAGTCAGATGTATCATCAAGGATATCCGGTACCGGCTTGATATCAAAACACTGCACAGAGACGAAGACAATAAGGCAGTCGGGATGAATGATATCGCCCGGATCGTTATCCGTACCACCAAGCCTTTGTACATTGATGCCTATCGGAAGAACAGAATAACCGGTAGTGTCATCATTGTTGATGAAAGTACCAATGAAACTGTAGGTGCAGGTATGATTATCTAAGACTCTTTTTGATAAAGGGTTGCTCCATAAGCCAGCCTGTCTGACCTTATCGCTCAGACAGGCTTGTTTTTTTGATATAAAATCCTGGTTTGTAAATATTAAGCCAGATGGCTTCGCTCAAAAGATTAAACCGAACTTGTCTAAGAATTCGCTTCGCGTCTACTGCGTAGTGCTGCGATAGTCACAAATCAGGCATTTTGAGTCTAATTGAGGCACGCACGGAGCCTAATGGTGGTTCTATTAGGCGAGCACCTGCCTGCGTGTCGAACACTTCGGTCTCCGGTGGCCGAGCCCACAGGCGACGAGACACAGGCAGGCGGAACGAAAAGTAGGCTCAAAAGAACGATTTGAGGCATCGTAAGTAGTTTTTAGACAAGTTCACCGCTAAACCCCGTAAACAGAAAACCTAAGCGGGGAATATTGCGTTTTGTCGACGTATCTGCGTCTTCAAAACCCGATAGCTATGAAACACCTTGCCTTACCCTTCCTGTTCCTCTTTTTCCTTACCAGTACTGCTGTACTGTACGCCCAGGCCCCTTCCATTACCGATTTTCGATTGGATGGGGACGCGCGAAAATCCGGTGCGGACTGTATTACCCTTACGCCTGATTATCAGTGGGCTTCCGGATCGATCTGGTATAAAAAAGCCATCACTCTGAAATCTTCCTTCGAGATGCAACTACGAGTATTGCTGGGTTGTAAAGACGGGGACGGAGCCGATGGCATGGTGTTTGTCTTTCACCCTTACGCTGAGCGAACCGGCTACCGTGGAGAAGGTATGGGCTTTGCCGGACTCGAACCTGCTATCGGGATTGAGATTGACACCTGGCAAAATGAGCATCTGGGCGACCCGTGGCAGGATCATATCGCTATTCTAAGAGACGGCAGTGTTTTTCATGGTTATAACCTTGCTGGTCCTCAGCGAATTGCCAATATCGAAGACTGCCGGGAACACGATCTGAACATTCAGTGGTCGGTTGGCACAAAAACCCTTTCGGTGCGCCTCGACGGACAAGAAGTGATTTCACTAAAGCGCGATCTGGTAAAGACCATCTTCCGTGGCAAGGACAAAGTGTATTGGGGCGTCACTTCCGCCACCGGCAACTACAATAACCGGCAGGCTGTATGCTTCGAAAAACTTGACTTTGAAATAGTGGAAACACTTCCGGAATTGGAGCTAACAGATGGTAAAGCTTTGGATTTGATGAAAGGCAAATTCATCACTCTGGACCATATTCAATTCGAATCTGGTGGTGCTACCCTGACGCCTGTATCCCAAAGAGAACTAGATGAACTCATCCGAATCATGAAGGCCCACCCTGAAATGCATCTGGATATTGTTGGCCATACCGATAATGTAGGCGGTGCCACTATAAACTTATCCGTGTCAGAAAAACGCTCAAAGGCAGTCGCAGAATACCTGAAGCGCAGGGGTATTTCCCCGGAGCGAATGAACCCGAGGGGATTGGGAGAAAAATATCCGCGCAACTCAAATACGACTCAATCCGGGCGGCTGCGTAACCGAAGAGTTGAACTGCGCCTCATTGTGCCTATTGCCTGAGACAATAACTTTATAGTCCGCCAACCCAAAATTTGTGATTTCTGACTTGCTCTTTTTTCACCTCGCTGCGTTCATCCCGGTTAACCGGGACGCCGACTTCACCGTGGGGCCCCTTCCCCACGCTTCGTGTAGGCATCGCCTACGTTTTTCGCCTTACGAGTTGAGAAAATAGCTGCGCCATAATTTCACAAATCTTGAGTTGTTGGACTATATATCGGAATAAGCGTAATATTTAAATCAATTGCAGCGCCCGCCACTTAGCACATAGGTGCCGGTAGCCGCCTTTTGGATTTCCAGTCCGTAGATTATTTCCAACACCTCCAGAAAATCAGGTAGTGGGTCTGCTTTAATTTCAGTGGACAGTGCACAATCCCTTAGTTCCGGATTGTTTAACTTGAACTCTACCTTATAATAGCGTCCAATTTCTGTCAGGGCATCCTGCAAAGGAGCATCGCGAAAGACCATTCTCTGATGGCGCCACCCCTGGGCATTCAGTTCGGGGGAAGCTAGCTTAAGCAGTGACCGGCTTTCGGTGGAAAACACACCGCGCTGATTTGGCTGGAGCTCAATCTTCTTGATAGCATTAGACTCTTCCATGCGTACGAGGCCCTCTGAGACTTCAACTTCCACCGTAGGCTCATCAGGATATGCGCGCAGGTTGAAAGCCGTACCTAAAACAGTGGTCCGGACATTATTGGAGTGAATGACAAAAGGCTGATCAGGGTTCCGTGTTACTTCAAAGTAGGCTTCACCGGTCAGGGTAACCACTCTTTGGCCTTCCTTCTGCGTATAGCTTAGGTAGGAATGCTCATTGAGGTAAACCACGGATTCGTCAGGGAGGGAGACTTCGATTTGCTCAGCTGCAGTGGTTGTGAAAACCAAATTATTAGTGTTGTCTCCAGGGGTGGATAACCAATACACACCAAAAGCAACCGCAAGTGCAATGGTAGCTGCAAGGCCTATCCACCGGCGCGGCTTGGTCCTGAGCTGTACGGTTTTAACTTCCGGGGCACGCTCTGACTCCATGCGGCGTTTCAGCCTGGAAAAGCCTTTATCGACATCCGGCTCATAAGCCGACTGGTAAGCCAGGCTCTCAGACCACAACGCATCCAGCTCCTGATCCAGTTCCGGATCCTGCTCTTGCCGGAACGCCTGAGCGTCTTTGGCATTCAACTGTCCGGTGCGTTGGCGATGAAAAAATGATATATATTCCGTTAGTTTCATTCTTTGCTGCTTCATTCGTCAATAGGACACAGTCATAACCGTGTGCCCCTATCTATTATTTTCCTTTTTCCTCCAAATGCCTGAAATGTCATCTTCCCGCCCAAACCGGGTATTTTCAGTGCATGGGGTATGGAAAGTCAAGATCGGCTAGGTTTCAAAATTGCTCTAAGTATTTTCAGTGCCTTTGCCATCTGATTTTCAACTGTTTTCGGCGATATTTCCAACTGCTCAGCAATTTCGCGGTAGCTCATATCTTCAAAGCGGCTCAGTACAAAGATAATTCGGCAACGTTCGGGCAAACCGTCGATTGCCTTATCAATCCTTAGCTGTAAATCGGCCGCTGCCATTTGCTCCGGAGCTGAAGCTATGGTACTTCTTTGTACCGGCGCCTGCTCTTCCTCCGTAAACTTAATGCGCTGATCGCGAACGTAATTGAGTGCTTTGTTCACCGCAGCTCGCCGAAGGTAACCTTTCAGGGACGAAGAGACCCGGATTTTTCCCCGCTTCCGCCACAGCTCATAGAACACATCCTGAGCGAGGTCTTCTACCAAATTCGTATCTGGTATTATTTTGTAGACTGCTTTACAAATATAGGCATAGTACTGCTTAAAAATCAGCTCAACACCCCGGTCACTTCCCCGATTCAGCAAATCCAGTAACTCCTGATCTGTTAGTTGCTGTTGCAATTTAATGTTGCTTTGAGAGCCTGTTGGGATTGCTAAAACCCCAACGCGCTCTAAACGAAATAGGCCAGGTGCATTGCCAGGCAGTCCTTATTTGTTCCTTCCTTATGGAACCTCAATATACTACATCCTCAGAACATACCCACGACTGCTATGCGCACCATCCAAATATTAAGCTTGATCTTTTGAATAAGTAAAAATAATCAAATACCTTGGTCATCGTTAAAAAATCAAGGTCTTCAATTTACTTCTTGTAGATACCGATAACTACTTTAAACCATAACAAAACACCTACAAGCAAGGTGCCTGAGCCCGGTCTGTCTATCGCGGTTTCTAAGGCTCGCCGGCAATGGCAAATCACTCACAACCATGAAAAAAATTCTCTTTTTTACCCTTAGCCTTTTTGCCCCTTTTGCAATCTGGGCGCAGGGAGGTGGATCTACTATTGATGACGCGATCAACTCCGTAATGGAGCCGCTTACGCAAGTGGTGGAAAGCGTGGTCTTTGTTCCAATAACCGTTGCTGGTTTTACCATACCCTTTGTATTGGTCTGGCTGATTGCAGGGGCACTTATTTTTACGCTCTATACTGGCTTTGTGAATATCAGGGCTTTTGGTCACGCCATCAACGTCGTACGAGGTAAGTATGATGACCCGAATGACGCCGGAGAGATTTCCCACTTCCAGGCACTGACGGCTGCCCTTTCCGGTACCGTAGGTATTGGCAATATCGCTGGTGTCGCTATAGCCGTCTCTGTTGGAGGCCCGGGCGCCACCTTCTGGATGATTGTTGCCGGTCTGTTCGGGATGACCTCTAAATTTGTGGAGTGTTCACTCGGTGTGATGTACCGGAATTATAACGTTGACGGCTCCGTTTCCGGAGGCCCCATGTACTATCTTGATAAAGGGTTCAAGGAAAAAGGCGCGACGATGGGCGTCGTTGGTAAAATTCTGGCAGTCCTGTTTGCCATCGCCTGTATCGGTGGCTCCTTTGGGGGCGGAAATATGGTACAGGTTAACCAGGCAGCCCAGCAGTTCATTGACGTTACGGGTGGAAAAGATAGCTTTATCGCCGATAGCTCCTGGATATTCGGTGCAGTCATGGCTGTCATCGTCGGCATTATCATTATTGGTGGAATCAAGTCGATTGCCCGGGTAACGGATAAGATTGTTCCGTTCATGGTCGGTATTTATGTCCTTGGTGCGCTTGTTGTGCTAGGCTACCACTACGCGGAAATCCCAGCTGCTTTTGGAGAAATCATCGGTGGCGCATTTAATGCTGAAGCGCTCTACGGTGGCTTTATTGGGGTATTGATTCAGGGGTTCCGGCGAGCAGCCTTCTCCAACGAAGCAGGTGTGGGCTCCGCTTCTATTGCGCACTCAGCAGTACGTACAGACGAGCCCATATCTGAAGGTATCGTTGCCCTTTTGGAGCCTTTTATCGACACGGTGGTTATTTGTACAATGACTGCTTTGGTTATTGTGATCACCAACTACGGAGGCATCGGGGCGGAACAAGCCTTTCTGAGTGACCAAAGCGGCGACCTGGATGGCATCACCCTGACTTCTTCTGCATTTGAGACCGTTATGGCCTGGTTTCCTCCTGTACTTTCCTTTGCCGTAATCTTATTTGCGTTGTCCACCATGATCAGTTGGTCCTACTACGGCCTAAAGGCCTGGACATACCTCTTTGGGGAGAACAAAACCAACGAATTGATTTACAAAGCCATTTTCTGTGTCTTTGTTGTGATCGGTTCAGCCATTTCTGCGAAGAGCGTTTTCCGCTTTGGCGACGCTATGATCTTTGCCATGTGTTTCCCCAATATCGCTGGCTTGTATGTACTCATGCCAAATGTTATGCGAGCCTATAAGGATTATATGAGACGGATAAAGTCTGGTGAAATAGCCGCTACGAAATAGTAAAAAGGCGCTTCGGTGATTGACCGAAGCGCCTTTTTACAGTCAGACAACTTAAGATTTGTGAAAATATGGCAAAGCTATTTTTTGGGCTCGCAAGTCTTTGATCCCGACGACAGGCGGGGGCAAAAAACGTAGGCGATGCCTACACGAAGCGTGGGGAAGGGGCCCCACGGTGAAGTCGACGTCCCGGTTAACCGGGATTAACGCAGCGAGGCGGAACTCCGAGGAGTGAAGCGACGATGAGCGAAGCTAAAAAGAGCAAGTCAGAATTCACAAATTTTGGGTTGTCTGACTATAAAATCTACCTGCAAAAGTTATAAATCTGGTGCCACCCAACGAGCCCTGGCCCGGTTGGACCACAAAACTTCCTCACTATACAGCTGTTCAGGGTACTTTTCAGAAGCCTGGGGCGTTTGCAAAAATCGATCAACTGCTGCACTGTAGTTCAAATCAGGATTGTTTTTAAGGAACCGCTCCCCTACCTGAACCCAAAATACGTTTAGTGTTTCATGGTAGCCCCCATCCATCATCTTTGGGTTGCCCTGCCCTATATTAAAAGCAATGATACCGGCCCGCATTTTAAAAAGCGCAGCATCTTCTCCCTCATGGAAAAGGTACCAAAGTACGACTTTCAGGTACGCTTCGTGTGTCCAACCTCCGGCCGGTATAGTCTGCCGCTCAAAGCCCCTGACTAATTTCTCGATAGCAGATAGCTTAGGTTCTTCCCGGAAATCTGCTCTGAGTAAGGAAAAGCTAAAAGAGTCTGTTTGCTTTTCACCGACCCGATAATGCCCCCTGGCATAACCTTCCCGTTTAAATCCAAACCGGCGTAACAAGCACAGGGACGCCCAATTATCGGTAGCCGTAAGCGCCTCAATACGCTCCAGTCCAAGCGTTTCAAAGCCAAATTGCAGGGTAAATGGTAACAGCTCCTGCATAAAGCCCTGCCCACGGTCTGAAGCATCAAATAACCGATAGCCGATTTCACCCCGCCTGTGACGGCGGAAAATAATGTGGTAGGAGAAGTCTCCGATTAGCTTGCCCGTGTCTTTGCGGTACAGCAGCCAATTGTGCATACCCAGACGGTTGCTGTCCAGCCCGTAAGTAAGGAAGCGTTCTTTAATACCAGCGTACATTTCAAAGGTTGGGCACCCCAGAGCACGGCTTATATCTTCGTCTTCAAATTGAGTACGGAGCGCTTCAAAACCTGCGGGGTTCAGGGTGAGTAGCCTAAGCTGCGCTGTCTCCTGCGAAGGCAAATCAAGGTTTAGCATAGTAAGGACGTTTCACACGGAACCCGGCTGCAGAAATTTAAGTTCCGGGCTGTCCTATTTTTATATGGCGGTCCAGCCAGGTTGCTTTTGGCAACCTATGCAGGTAATACCAAGCCAAAGCAATCAGCACGCCCATAACCGCACCCAGATAAACATCTTTAAAGAAATGCTGTGTCAGGTAAATCCGGGACAGTCCTACGATGAGAGCAAGCAGGAAAAGTATAAATCCGCCTGCTTTTTTATTCGGTAAGCACAGTGCCACAAATGCAAAAAGCGCAAAGCCAGCCATTGTATGCCCGCTTGGAAAGCTGGTAGCGCCGGAATGTACCTTTATGCCCTCAACCAGGTTGAGCTGACCAGCCATTCCTAACTTCTCAAAATAAGCAAAGGGCCGGTCGTGAGCAAAAAATGACTTGCTGAAATAAGAGATAACAGAAACACTGAAGCCCAGGAAGGGAATGGCAATTGCATGTCTGAATTTAACAACCAGTAGCATTAATCCAGCCGCAATAAACCCGATGGGTTCTCCAAGCTTGGTACCGTAGACAAACAAAAGGTCGAGCGCTGTGCTTCGATGCCGGCTGAAGAACCAGACAAAGGCTCCGGTCTCCATTAGCAACATCAATACAGCACCAAACAAAAGGAACTGGATCATTCCGGAAAAAAACCAGCGGTTGGAACGCCATAATTCAGGCAGCGGGGTCATGCTCGGCTTTTCGATTTTTGAATAGCTTGAAAATAGCTCTAAAGAAATTGACGTACTGATCTATATTGACCAACTTGCTGTCGTTCATTGCTTTGCGAGTCAGAATAACCCCTACCGGGAATAGTACCGTGCAGGGCACCCAAGCTGCAACAGCTGCCGGCAACACAAAAGATTCCGCAATCTTACGACAGAAGATCGTTAATACAATAAAGACCATGAAAAAGATAATTGAAATCAGGATAGGATAACCAAAGCCGCCCTTCCGTACGATAGCCCCCATTGGTGCACCGATAAAAACAAAAATAAAACACACCAGCGCCATGCTGTATTTAGTATGCAGTTCATAGATATGCTTCACCCGACTTTCCCGCAACCGGTCAAGGGAGCGGGTAGCTGATTCTGCATGGGCCTGTATACTTCGGATGAAAGATTTTGATTTATTCACCAGCCGCAGACGTTCTGATTCGGAAAATAAAAGCAGAATACTTTCATATTCTTCCAGGGGTTTTTCAATACTCTGCTTTATAGGCCGACCCTCAAAAGACTTGATGGGTTTTCGGTTGACCTCCTTTTCATCCGTTGACTCGGAGGGTTGCTCCCGGTCAGCTAATGGCTCTTCTTCTGTAGGGCTAACCGGCTCTTGCCGTTTAGCCACAGAATCCGCTTTGGCTTCCAGTTTTTCTTCTTCGGTCCTGATCCGCTCAGCTTCAGCATCCGTCATGCGATCATCCTCATCCTCATCCTCATCCTGAATATCCAGGAAGGTGCTGTCCAGCTCCAGCAAATCAAAATAGGAACTAAACTGATTGGAAATACCAACCTCCCGGCGATAAATTTTTAAATCCAGGGAATCTACCGCATCAGCAAGTTGCCCACTCGTCAACATAATACGATTGGACTTAAAGAGCTCCTCGTTGGTCCGGTTGAGGTTAAATTCGCTCAGGTCAAAGACTTTATACCAGCTCTTAAAATTAGTACGCACAAAAGGATAAGAACGGCTGCTGCCTGACCCGGATGGATCGCCTTCCATATACTGATGCCCATTGTGAAGGTTCATCATGAAGTAGTTTCCATCCTCTGTTGCGTACATCTCCCCATCACTGGCAACAATTTGCGACAGCGTACCTTTGTTCGCATCGGTATGGTCATAGATCAGTACTTCCTCTATCCGCTTCCCATCGCCAGGCTTATTGCCTATGTGAATAGCGTAGCCATCAAAGTCATCGTTGAAGATACCCGCTTCGAGGCGCAAGGCTGGTTTTTGTTTCTGAATATCGTACATCCGGGAGCCAAACTTCAGGTTGGCTACAGGGATCAGATTATTAGAGCAGAAAAAAGATAGGAACACCGTCAGGGCACCAAACCCGATCATGGGCCGCATAATGCGCGCCAAAGAGACACCTGCAGACTTGAAACTTGACAATTCATATCGCTCCGCCATATTGCCCATCACCATAACCGAAGAGATCAATACCGCCAGGGGAAGCGCCATGGGCACCAGAGAAAGGCTTTTATACCCCATTAGCTCAAGGATCAGGAACAGCCCCAGTCCTTTGCCCGCAATATCATCGATGTACAGCCACAGTACCTGCATGACCAGCACGAACATGGCAATCATAAACGTTACGATGAAGGGCGGGATAAAATTTTTAACCAATAAGCGATCAACAATCTTCATAAATAAGTGGACATTCTCGGAGCCTGTTTTCCAACGAATTGCTTTACGCAAAGGTACAACGTCTCCTAAGAACTATATAAGATGTACCAAAGGTTGACTTTATGTTAACTTTAATTCCTGATTCCTGGATAATTTTCGGGACTACTCGAAGCGCCGCTTCTTTCTTTTGCATCCTTTTCCAACGTTCTCATTTCCTTAGAGATTTTTCAAAGAAGACTTTTTTTTAAAAGATACTGTAACTTTCCATTCACCACTTTCGTCACCTTAGTGAACGCAGCTGATAAAGCGTAATGAACCTAGAAACATTTAAATCAGACATCCTACCCATCAAAAACAAGCTCCTCCGGGTTGCCCTTCGCATAACGTGCAATCCTCAGGAAGCAGAAGATGTAGTGCAGGAAACACTGATCAAAGTCTGGGAGCAGCGCAAAACGCTCAGCGGCGTCCGCAATATTGAAGCCTGGTGTATGCAGCTGACAAAAAACCGGTCCATCGACAAGCGCCGCCTTCGCAATAATCAAAACGAAGGATTGGACAATGCCTATGGGCTCAGCAGTGCAGAACATACGCCCGACCGGCAAGCAGAACTATCCGACAGTTACCGGCAAATCCAGCAACTGATGCAGGAATTACCCGATAACCAGAGAATGGCTATGCAGCTCAGGGATATCGATGAATTTACTTATCAGGAAATCGCCGATACTCTGGAAATGCCGCTGTCGCAGGTAAAAACGAACATTTTCCGCGCTCGTAAGAGTGTACGAAATAAATTAATGGCCTTATGGACAACCAATTGATACGGCAATTACTCGATGACTACTTCGATGGCAAGACCAGCCTCGAACAGGAAGCCCGGCTCAAGCAGGCTTTGCAAAGGACTGACCTCCCCGAGGACCTTCTGGGCTATCGCCCGCTCTTTCAGTACCTGGACCAACCGGCACCGGCACAACTGGGCAGTGATTTTGATGCCAGAGTACTGGAGCAGATTCAACCGGAAGAGGCGAAAATCCGCCACCTTCCTGGCAGAACCTGGATGCTCCGGGTAGCAGCTGCCGTTGTACTTGCCCTCGGTGCATTCTGGATATACGAAGACTATCAACCGATGCAGCACGAAGAAGTAGCCGGTGTGGACTGGTCCAAATACGAAGTGCAAGACCCTAAACAGGCCTTTGCGATTACCAGCAGCGCCCTGAAACGGACTTCCATGGAACTCAACCAGGGAACTGATGTAGCGGCTCAGGGCTTTGAACGAAACCTCAGGGAGATTAGCCGATTTTTTGAATAATTCTATTCATCCGATTGTTTATACCTAAATTTTAAATCATGAAGACCTCAAAGTGGATCTTAACCGCCTTGATGCTGGGCATTGTCAGCATCGCCTCAGCCCAAACCTCAGGCACCAACGCCATTGATAAGTACTTTCAGCAATACCTTGATGACGACCGCTTCACGGTGGTGTACATCAGCTCCAAACTAATGGGCATGTTCGGTAAGCTGGACGTGGAATCCATGGAAATGGACGATAACGAGACCGCCGCGATTATCGATCTGGCGTCTGACCTGAAAGGTATCCGCATTCTCGTAGCAGAAGAAAATGGTGCCGGTTTTTACAAAGAAGCGAAGCAGAAGATCAATACTACAGAGTACGAAATACTCATGACTGTGCGCAACGCCGATGAGCAAAACGTAGACTTTCTGGTTAAAGAGGACGGAGATGGTATTATGGAAGAACTACTGCTGTTGGTCGGTGGTGGAGAAGAATTCGTACTGATGAGCTTCGTGGGTAAAATTGATATGGAGAAAATCTCCAAACTCATCAATGAATTTGATGATAACGAAGAGCCCGAAGAAGAAAGGCAGTAGAAAAATCAGTCTACGTCGTTGTTGGCCAGGTGAATCTACCCAGCCAACAACCTTTTACCACTCAAATCCGACCGCTATGAGAATTCCCATCCTCCTTTTTTTTGCTGTAGCTATTTCGTTTACTTCATGCAGTAGCCCCAAGACCACAGCACAGTTTTATCAAACGTATAAGAAACAGCCTGGCGTTGTAAATTTCAAGCTTCCGGGCTGGGTCATGTGGCTGGGCGGTGGCATTGCCTACAATAGCATTAAGAACGAGCAAACCAAAGTAGCCGTCCGTTATGCCCGGAAAATTGGCAAATTCCGCATGATGGCTTCTCAAAAGGGTGCCTTCATACCGGAATCTGAGCTTAATTCCTTTGTGGACCACATCAAGAGTAATGGATATGAGGATTTGCTACAGGTAAACAGCCCAGATGCCTCTGTCCATATTATGGCGCGGGACCATAAGGATAAAATCAAAAACCTGCTATTGCTGGTCCGCGATGAGGACGGCTTTGTATTTCTGGATATGAAGTCCCGGATTAAATACTCCGAAATTTCCGATCTGATCAATTACTTTATTCAAATGGGCGAAAAGAAGGAAAAAGAAGAAGAAGCTAAAGAAGAGGCACCTCCTTCTATCCCTCGAGTATAGCAACGCCCATTCAATCACCCGAAACTAAATTTTATGCGACATCTGATTATGCTCTGCCTGTTGGCCCTATTACCTTTTTGGGGCAATAGCCAGACGCACTTTATTTCTGAATTTTACGATCAATATAAAGACCAGGAGCAGGTCAGCCATATCGACATCCAGGGCTGGTTGCTTAAGCTCAGTATTGATACCGAAGAGGCGGAGGGTGCAGAAAAAATACTGGACAAAATCACCCAGCTCCGCATCCTTATGATGGACGATGGCAACCTCGTCACACCCGACGATTATAAAAAGTTGCTCAAAAACATGCGTAAAGGCGGCTTTGAAGAACTCTTCCGGGTCAGAGAAGGCCAGGAAGATATTGGGCTCTACATCCGGGAAGAGAACAAGAAAGTCACCAACGTACTACTAACCGTCCACGGTAAAGATAATTTCATACTGCTCAGCCTGGAAGGCTTATTGAAGTTTAGTGACCTTAACGACTTGCACCTTGATATAGAAGGTATGGAGCATTTTGAGCGCCTGCCAGACAAGAAAGCGGATATTCCACGCGTGTAGTACCCCGTTCTTGTAAACCCTCACCCGACTTACCCCGAGTGGCGCATGCTGTTCGGGGTATTTTTATTGCCGCTTTTTCAGTGCCCGAAATTTGATTATCTTTCGTCTAAAACATGCGGTTGTACATTAGAGTTTATTAACGTAAATTTTGCATGTTCCTGAATCGTCTTTTTCACCAGCCCTGCATCACGTCCTCACCTTCGTAGCTTAGGCTACGAGGTTCCGGGTGTTCTTTGGTCTGGCAAAAAATCCTAATCCATGTCCTACACAAAACCTACATTCATAAACTCTATTATTTTCTTTTGCCTTATTTCGCTAAATACGGTGTCGGGGCAAAACCCGGTTCCCTCTACGCCGGCTCAACTCCGGCTTGACAGTTATCAACAACGTGATGTACTGCGGAATGCTTCTGTTGCCAACACCATTGAGTTTAGGAATGTGGGGCCAACTATAATGAGCGGGCGGGTAGCGGATATTGATGTTTGGGAGAAAGACCCCACCCACTTCTTCGTCGCCTACGCCTCAGGAGGACTGTGGAAAACCGAAAACAACGGGCTCTCATTCACGCCTTTGTTTGATAAAGAGGCGGTGATGACTATCGGTGATATAGCCGTCGATTGGTCCACAGGCACCATTTGGGTGGGAACCGGAGAAGTCAATTCCAGCCGCTCCTCTTATGCAGGCGCTGGTATCTATAAAAGTACCGATGAGGGCAAAACCTGGACACACCTCGGTCTGCCGGAAACCCACCATATCGGCCGTATTCTACTGCACCCGGATGACCCTGAAACCGCCTGGGTGGCTGCCCTTGGTCACCTTTATTCCTCCAATCCCGAAAGAGGGCTCTACAAAACCACTGATGGCGGCAACACCTGGAAGCGCACCCTCTATGCAGGTCCGGAAACCGGAGTAGCCGACCTCATCATGGAGCCGGGCAATCCCGATGTCCTGTACGCTGCCTCCTGGCAGCGCGAGCGCCGCGCCTGGAACTTTATCGAATCCGGAGCAGAATCTGCCATTTACAAAAGTACAGATGCCGGAGAGACCTGGGCTCGCCTGACCAATCTCAAAAGTGGCTTCCCTACGGGAGAAGGAGCAGGGCGTATTGGGCTCGACATCGTTCGGGCTAATGGTAAGACCCTTTTATACGCGGCAATAGACAACTACGGCCGTCGTCCAAAGAAGATGAAAGAAGACCAACTTACAAAGGAAGCACTACGGGATATGCCAAAGGATACCTTTCTGGCGCTCCCGCCCTACCAAATCAAAGACTACCTGCGCAGCAACGGCTTTCCCAAAAAATACGATCTGGAAACGGTCCGGGATATGATCAAAAAAGAAGAGATCACCCCACAGGCTTTGGTCGCCTACGTAGAAGATGCCAACTCCCTGCTCTTTGATACCCCTGTCATCGGACTGGAAGTCTACCGCTCAGAAAACGGCGGGCGAACCTGGGAAAAAACCCATGATGATTATATTGACCAGGTTTACAACTCCTACGGCTACTACTTTGGGCAAATCCGGGTCGCACCACAGGACCCCAACCAGATTTTTGTCATGGGCGTGCCTGTTTTACGCTCTGATGATGGCGGTAAAACCTGGACGAATATCATGCAGGACAACGTGCACGCTGATCATCACGCACTTTGGATCAATCCCAACCGGACCGAGCACCTCATCCTCGGGAACGACGGCGGCATCAATATCTCCTACGATAATGGAGCACACTGGGCCAAGTGCAATAGCCCGGCGGTTGCGCAGTTCTATACAGTAGCTGTTGATGATGCCCACCCCTACCGCATTTACGGTGGTTTGCAGGATAATGGGGTATGGATGGGCCCAAGTACTTACGAAGCCAGTGACCGCTGGCATGCCACCGGACAATATCCGTACAAAGAAATCATGGGAGGCGATGGCATGCAAATCGCTATTGACCCAAGAGACAATCATACGGTGTATACCGGTTTTCAGTTTGGCAACTATTACCGAATTAATACCGCTACCGAAAAGACGACCTACATTACCCCAAAGCCTGACTTAGGCGAACGCCCTTACCGATGGAACTGGCAGGCCCCGATCCACTTGTCTGTCCACAACTCTGACATCCTCTACATGGGCGCCAATAAGCTTTTGCGCTCCATGAATCAGGGTGAGCACTTCAAAGCCATTTCCGAAGACCTCACCCAAGGGGGCATCATAGGGGATGTGCCCTACGGTACGCTAAGCAGTATTCACGAGTCTCCGCTTCAGTTTGGGCTGCTTTATGCAGGCTCAGATGACGGGCTTGTTCATGTAAGCCGGGACGGTGGGTTTAGCTGGTCTAACGTTACCGGCGATTTGCCTAACGACCTTTGGGTGAGCCGTGTGCAGGCTTCCGCCCATCAGGAGAACCGGGTTTATTTAGCTTTGAATGGGTATCGGTGGGATGACTTTACACCTTATTTGTACTTCTCGGATGATTACGGCGCGACCTGGCAGCGGATTGGGACCGACCTCCCACTGGAGCCCGTAAACGTCATAAAGGAAGACCCTGAAAACCCAGATTTGCTCTATGTAGGCACGGATCATGGCTTGTACATCTCGACGGACAGAGGGCAGCACTTTATGTTGCTTGACAACAACCTCCCGGCTGTAGCCGTGCACGATCTGGCGATTCAAAACACAGCAAAGGAGTTAATAGTCGGTACGCACGGCCGCTCCATCTACGTTGGCAGAATTAAGGAGCTACAGCAATTGGACAGCAGTCTGATGGCTCAGGAGCTCCACGCCTTCACACCAGATGCGATCCGTTACCGCTCGGGCTGGGGTAAGAAATCGGTTTGGGAACGCCCTGTTCCGGAAGCCAAAATCCCCGTCTATGCCCAGTCTGCCTGCCCGGCAACCATAATCATCCAGACGGCCGACAGTCTGAAACTGCGCAGCTTTGAAGTGAAATTAGTGAAAGGTTTGAACTACATTTCATACGACCTCACTATTAGCGAGGAAACTCTGGATGAGTACAATATTTTTTTAAATAAAAACCGGGAGCCAGACCAAAAGCCAGTACGTATAAAAGCAATGGACAATGGAAAAGCTTATTTGTACTCCGGCACGTATACGATTGAAATACAAACAGAGGAAGCAAGCGTAGAGGAAACGCTGAAATTGGAGTAAAACCTTTAAAAAAACTTGACACTCAACAATTTATTACCGATTTTGAAAGTTAAAATGATCTTAACCAACTTCTTGTTTGTTCAATTCGTGCGGTGAACACATCGCCATCAAAGTCTACAAAACAAAACGTTTATGCGCTTCTACATGATTTTCGGCCTGTTTCTGCTAACCACAGGCTTATCGGCACAGCAATACAACAGCCGTTATACTTCTTCTACCAACAACGGCGAGGTTGGCGCAGCCGTCTACTACGCTGATTATCTTCATGGGCGTATCACCGCTATGGGCGAGGTTTACAGGCGCGAAGAATACACGGCTGCGCACAAAGTCTACCCCAAAGGTACGTTGCTCAAAGTGACCCGTCTGGACAACGGACTCTCTACCGTGGTCAGGGTTAATGACCGTGGCCCTTTTAATGAAGGGGTCATGATTTATCTTTCCAAAGCAGCTGCAATGGATATCGGACTGCTTAAAGACGGCCGGGCTCAGGTCAGGGTTGAGCCGGTTGGTCGTGCTGATCAGAACCCCAGAAGCGGGCAGTATGCCAGGCAAAATCCGGCGCAATCAGCCCCGACTGCTTACAATAGCTACACCAGCCGACGGGCACCGCAGTACAACTCATCCTCTTATCAGCCCCAATACCCTGCCGCTGCTACCCGCAATAGCTATACTACACCATATACAGGGTCGGAGCCTCTTACCAACAATGGAGGGACCACCCGCTATTCGGCTTATAACTCTGCACCTCCTGCGCAAGCTGGCCGTACTTACTACGAGCAGTCCTCCAACAGCAATAACCTCACTACAAAAGGGGGATACACCACCAACCAGCCCCAGTCTTACGGTCAGGTAGGTGGCAATCTGGCAAGCCGGGCACCCGGAAACGCCCCGGAATCAAGAACGAAATCCCCGGCAGTGCCCTCCTCTGATGCCCTCCCCAGGGGAACGCAAGGCTATGCCGTTCAGGTAGGCGCCTACCGGAATGCCGAAAACGCCGCCCGTCAGGTAGAGGAATTGAAATCAAGGGGCTTGACCAATGTGTACCTTATGAATAGAAACGGGCTGCAAAAGGTGGTCATCGCGGCTTTCCCTAAAAAAGCCGACGCCCAAAACTACCTGGATGATCTTCGTCGTTCTTTTCTCATAGACGGACTGGTGACCATGATCCGGTAAACCCCTGTTTCCAGGGAGCTGGACTTTAACCCAGCTCCCTGGAAAATCTTCTGATTAGCAGTACTCCAAGGTCTTTTCCCTCCGCTTTTCTTTGCAATTTCCCTACATTTATATAATTCAATCCCGATTAAGTGCGTATTAGTATTGGGCGGCGCTTAAATAGTGCTTATGCACCTAAACTCTAATAACCCCTGCCCACCCAAAAAACAAACCATATGTTGAACCGCATAATTCTGGGGCTGACTGCGACCCTGCTGTTGTCTGTGCCCCTGTTTTCCCAATCCCCAACCGCCGATATGGAATACTCAAGCCCTTACGCCAAAGCCTGGGCTACTATTGATTCGCTGGAACAAGAAGGCCTGCCCAGGTCAGCACTCGAAGCGACGGAATTGCTTTATAAACGCGCTAAAGCAGACAACGAACCTGCCGAACTGGTCCGCACTATTATCTATCAGAATAAATACCAAAGCCAACTGGAAGAAGGAGGTCTTGCAAAGGCCATTTCCAGAATGCAATTGGAAGCAAAAAATGCTTCTCTTCCCGTAAAACCAGTGTTGCACTCCTTGTTGGGGGAGCTGTACAACCGTTATCTACAACAGATGCGCTGGCAGATTCAGGACCGGACGTCCACCGCTGAGGAACGCCCGGAGGATATCGAGCTGTGGACGATACAGCAACTGCTCGATGAGACCGCCCGGCAGTACCTGCTATCGGTTGCCGACCAAAGCCTATTTGAAATTCCAATTGAAAGTTGGGCTGCCATTACCACCTCCGGCACACCAGCAACGGAAGGGCTACGCCCTACGCTCTACGATTTTTTGGTCCACCGTGCCATCGACTACTTCTCCAATGATCAATCCTACCTCAATGAGCCTGCTTACAAATACGTACTTCGGGATACAGCCGGATTAGCCGCTGCCGAAACCTTTATTGCTACCGAATTCAATGGGCGCGACTCCTCAGCCTATACCCTGAATGTATTACGACTGATACAAAACCTGCTTCGCTTGCGCCTTGAAGCGGATAACCCTGCGGCCCTTGCCGATCTCGATCTCAAACGATTGCAGTTTGTTTACCAAAAACTGGTCAACGCTCAAAAAGAAGCGCTGTACGAACAGGCGCTGGAAAGAAGTATAACCCAGTACCAGGGTACGCCTGAGGTGATGCAGGCCTGGCATGCATTAGCCCTTCATTACCAGCAGCTGGGGCAACAATATCAGCCACTCGGGGATACCACCCACCGGTGGAAAAACAAAGCGGCCTACGAGCTGACCGAAAAAGCCCTACAGGCATATCCAGATAGCTACTGGGCCAATCCACTGAAATCCTTAAAGAATAACCTGCAAAAGCAGCAACTGAACCTGCAAAATGAGCAAGTCTGTTTGCCCGAACAGTCCCTGCTGTTTATGGTGACTTACCGTAATTTACCTAAACTGCATTACCGGCTTATTCCGTTATCCCCTAAAGAAGCGCTCCGCCTGCAACGCAATCAGGGAGAAGACAACCTAAAAGTCCTTAAAAATAAAACCGCCCGCTTGTCCCGTACTATTGACCTGCCGGATGAGGGCGACCTCCAGGAACATCGCACTGAATTTGCAATCGACGGGCAGGATTTTGGCAGTTACGCGCTGCTGTTTAGTTCCAATCCGGACTTTGGAGCATCTGGCAATACAGGGGTAGCATTTTTCACGGTTTCTGAAATGGGGGTTATCTTCCGCCGGGACGCCAATCGGTTCCTGGTAGCCCATCGTGATTCCGGGCAGCCCTTGCCAAATGTGGATCTGCAGTTTTATACCACCCGGTACAATCGCCAAAAACGCGAACAGGAACTAATCCCGCACAGTAATGCCCGTACCGATGCGAATGGCATGGCTGTCCTGCCACAGGAAAGAAACAATAACTTTGTTGTACAACTGCAGCGAGGAGCTGACAGCCAGATTTTAAACCGTGGCTATTCTTCTTATGACCCCTACAGGAGAAATGGCAAATCAGAAAGCACTCATTTTTTCCTTGACCGGAGCATCTACCGCCCCGGGCAGACCGTATATTTCAAAGCCCTGGTTTTGGAATACAATGAAGACGATATCCCTTCTGTTCTCCCCAATAAATCAGTCACCCTGACTTTCCGGGATGCTAATCGACAGGAAGTAGAAACGATAAATCTTCGGACGAACACCTTTGGTACTGTTCAGGGTACCTTCACCGCTCCAAAGGGAGGCCTGCTGGGCCAGATGTCGATACAATCGAGCATCGGAGAGAGTAGTCAGTATTTTTCAGTAGAAGAATACAAACGCCCTAAATTCGAGGTGGAACTAAAACCCCTGGAAGGTCAACCGGCTATTGGAGATACGGTAACGATTACCGGGCTGGCAAAAGCTTATGCTGGCAATGTCATCGACGGTGCCCGGGTCACCTACCGGGTAGAACGCCGTACCCGTTTCCCCTGGTCTTTCCGGTGGTACCGCATGCCCGCTACAAAAAGCATGGAAATTGCCAATGGCACCTCTACGACCGGTCCTGACGGCCGCTTTTTCATCAGTTTCCCTGCCTTGCCGGATGAGAGCCTTAGTCCGAAAGACCGCCCGGAATACACTTATACCGTCAGCGTCGATATTACAGACGCCAACGGAGAAACCCGCTCCGATACGCGATCGGTAAGGCTCGGCTACCTGCAGTTAAAAGCAGAGATGGAAATTCCCGATCAAGCCGATCTTGCCACACCTATGATGGACCTTAAACTCTTTGCTCAAAACCTTGATGGCACCCCCACTGATGCAGCCGGAAATCTACTTATTGAGTCCATCGCGCCTCCACCCCGCGCACTTGTGGAACGGTACTGGGAGCGCCCTGATTATTACATTCTTGATGAGGGGACCTTCATTCAGCGTTTTCCGCACCTGCCTTACGCTGATGAGCACGAACAGCAGAACTGGGAGGTTACCGGTACTGCCTTTGAGCAGTCTGTTCAATTCAATGGGAAGGATACCTTATTCTTAAACTATTCCGGCTGGAAGGTCGGCCATTATCGCGTTACGCTTAGCCTGAAAGATGAAAGTGGCGAGGCCGTAGAAGCGGTCAAATACCTTGCGCTCTACGACTCCGAACAGCAGCGACTGCCTTCAGGGACAGTAGCCTGGGGCACCCCTGCAAAAGCAGCCCCCTTTGAGCCCGGGGATACCTATCAATATATGTTGGGCAGTGCCACTGCTGAAGTACCTTACCTGATTGAAGTAGAGCAACGTGATGGTACTACCCGAACGGAATGGTTGAAAAAAGCCCGCTGGCAGCGTATCAGCCAGAATATTACCGAAAAAGATAGAGGTGGAATGTACTTCCACGCGCAGGCGCTGCAGTACAATCGCATTTTTCAATTCCAGGAGCGCATTCATGTACCCTGGAGTCAGAAAGAACTAGAGATCACCTATCGCAGTTTCCGGGATAAGCTCCTGCCAGGTGCAGAAGAAATCTGGGAGCTAAAAATAAGTGGACCAGAACAAGAAGCCGTCGCTGCTGAAATGGTCGCCTCTATGTATGATGCTTCACTTGATGCCTACCGTCCTCACAGCTGGTCGTTCAATCCTTACCCCACTTATTACAGCCAAATCCGGTGGTCCGCTCAATTATTCACGGCGACCTTCGGTCAGAAATTCTACTATGACCCGTCGCCATCTCCTTATACTGAAAGCCGGCAGTACCAACAACTCAACTGGTATGACTGGTACGGTTTCGGAAATAGAATGACGATGACCAGGAGCAGCCCCATGACATATGATGGTGCCGTGTATGAGTCCGATATGGTGGTTGGCTATTCAGCAAAAAGTGCCCAAGCTGAAACACAGCCAGCAGCAGCTATGGCGGCCCCTTCTCCCGATCCCTCTGGCAATAGCGGAGGGGAATCCAATAAAGAACCTGCTCCTCCTGTGCGCCGCAACCTGAAGGAAACCGTTTTCTTTTTCCCGCAATTGCGAACAGATGAAGAAGGCAATATCATCCTCCGCTTCACCATGAACGAGGCACTGACTCGCTGGAAGTTTTTGGCTTTTGCCCATACCACTTCCTTGCAGTACGCCCTCTCGGAGCAGGAAGTCATCACCCAAAAGCAACTCATGGTGCAGCCCAACGCGCCACGCTTTGTACGGCAGGGCGACCGTATTGCCTTTACCGCTAAGGTCAGCAACTTATCAGAAGGCAGCCTGGAGGGTGCTGCCCGGCTACAGTTGTTTGATGCGGTGAGCATGCAGCCCATCGATAACGTTTTTGGGAATATGGATCAGGAACAGCCTTTTTCCGTTGAAGCGGGGCAGTCGCAAGGGGTATCCTGGATGCTCGAAGTGCCGGGAGACTTCACTGGCGCTATCGTCCACCGGGTCACGGCTGAAGCAGGCACCTACGCCGATGGTGAAGAAAGCGCCCTGCCTGTTCTAACCAACCGTACCCTGGTCACCGAGACGATGCCCCTGCCCATCAGAGGGGAGGAAAGCAAAACCTTTGACTTCAGCGCCATGCAAAAGGCACAGCAGTCCAAAACGCTTCAATCCCATCAGTTCACGCTGGAGTACACGTCCAATCCGGCCTGGTATGCTGTCAAGGCACTCCCTTACCTGATGGAGTACCCCCACGAATGCACAGAGCAGATCTTCAGCCGCTACTACGCCAACAGCCTGGCTTCCTCCGTGGCCAATCAATACCCGGAAGTACAGCGGGTATTTGAGCAGTGGCGGTCTACAGATGCCCTAATCAGTGAGCTGGAGCAAAATCAGGAACTTAAGAACGTTATCCTGGAGCAAACCCCCTGGGTGAGAAATGCCCAAAGTGAAAACGCCCAGCGAAAGCGCATTGGTCTGCTCTTTGACCTCAACCGGATGGGATACGAAAAGGAAGAAGCACTGCGGAAACTTAAAGAGCGGCAGGCAGCCGATGGTGGCTTCGCCTGGTTCCCCGGTGGGCGGGAAAGCTGGCACATTACGCAGTACCTGATGGAAGGGCTGGCCCGGCTTCAACTGCTGGGCGTGGAGGACATCAACGACAATAATGATGCACGGACTATCCTCAGCCAGGGGCTTTCCTTTATCGACACCGAGATGGCAGACTATTACGCCGATGCTAAAGCCGACAAGGACAGCTTGCTCCCTAGTATTGCTATCCACTACCTCTACACCCGTTCCCTCACTGCGGATCAGGAATTTTCCAAAGAGGCCGGGGAGGCTTTCCGCTTTTACCTGCAGTTATCGGAAGACCGATGGCTCAAGCGCAATCTCTACGAACAGGCCATGCTTGCGGTGGTCTTTCACAAGCAGGAGATGCCGCAGCAGGCAGATAAAGTCATAAAGTCGCTCCGGGAGCGGGCACTTTATAACGAAGAAATGGGCATGTACTGGAAGTCCGACTATGGCTACTACTGGTATCAATTGCCTATCGAGACCCACGCTATGCTGATTGAAGCCTTTGCGACCGTCGCTAAGGATGAAGAAGCGGTGGAGCAGCTCAAAGTCTGGCTACTCAAGCACAAACAGACCAACCACTGGGAAACAACCAAAGCCACAGCAAGCGCTGTCTACGCAATGCTGCGCTTTGGAGAAAACTGGCTGGCATACGATGCCCCCGTACAAATTTCCTTCCCGAAACTAGAGCAGGGTGTTTATCAACTACAACTCGAGACTGCCCAAAAGCAAGCCGAAGCCGGCACCGGCTACTTCAAAAGCAGCTGGGACGGAAAAGACATCACACAGGGCTTCCGCCAAATCAAAGTAGACAATCCCAATCCGGGTATTGCCTGGGGCGCCGCTTACTGGCAGTACTTTGAAGACCTGGATAAGGTCGAGTCGTTCAAATCCACTCCGCTGGTAATGAACCGGACACTATACCGGGAAGAACTGAGCGATACCGGCCCGGTACTTATGCCCGTTACGCCAGACCTTAAGCTCAAAACAGGAGACAAATTGGTAGTCCGTATCGATATTAAAGTCGACCGCGCCATGGAATATGTTCACCTGCAGGATATGCGGGCCAGCGGACTGGAACCGGTAAATGTGCTCAGCCGTTATCAATGGCAGGGCAGTTTGGGCTACTACCAAAGTACCAGGGATGCCTCCACTGACTTTTTTATCTCTTACCTGCCGAAGGGTACCTTCACATTGGAATACCCCCTGCGGGTCAGCCACAGCGGAGACTTTACCAACGGGATGGCGCGCCTGCAATGTATGTATGCCCCGGAATACAGCAGCCACTCAGCAGGCGTAAGGTTAAAAGTAGAATGAGGCCGTATTGGATTGGAGGCCCTTTAGTTTTGTAGGAATAAAACAGCAGGAAATCCATTAGGATCCCTTCTTCGGACCAGACCAACTGGATACGTGGAAGGGCTACCCTACCAACTTCAGATGTATTTGAAGAGCAGAAAGGGGATAGTGGATCAACCCTCTGCCATTACTGGCTTAACAAGACCTCATCCAGAAATATCCAGCTTTTACCGCCGGGATTGGGGTGCCAATTTGGATTACGCAGCGGGCTTTTAACCTCTACCTTCACGTAGCGGGCAGATATGGATTCAAATTCAATGGGGAAGTATTTCAACTCCGCTTCCAGGACTTCTTTGTCGATACTCGGCCAGTCCATCCGGGCGACCTCCTGAAACTGCTTCCCATCTAAGGAGACGGAAACCACTGCCCCTTTTGGAAAGAAAATCCAGCTGGCAGGGCGAGACAAGGCGCTAAGCGTAACCTCGCGGAGCTTGGTAGCTGCTGGCAATTCCAGTACAGCGCTCATGTGCTGCCCTTCGTACCCCAGCCAGTTGCCCGCAGTGAACACCTCTGTACCTTTCTCCAAATCCACCAGTGAAGCGCCCCCCTGTGCCTGAAACTTACCGGAAGGTGGGTTCAACAGCTTTCCGTGAGCGGCTTTAAGTCCTGCTTTGACAAACCTTGCCTTTGCTATTTTACTGTCTTCCCAGCCTTCCTTCGAAGCATAAGCCTGTAGCAGCGAAGTCTCCCTTAGCACAAGAGAGTCAGAAAAAAGTGAGGACTGGGTATCTGGTGGCGTACCATCCACCGTGTAGTACACCTGAACCCCCTTGAAATTAGATGCCGCCCAAACTACGATAGAGTCATGAAAAAGGGTGGAAGCTGCATCGATCAAAGGGGGATTTAGAGCAGCAGTGCCAAAAACAGAACGAGCGGCTTCTCTTTGTACCGCCACTTCCGGGTTTTCGACTATCCATTCAGACAGCGCAGCGTCAGAAATATCCGTTCGCCACAGGTATAATCGTTTTAAATCCGGTAGTTGCCCCAACCCTTGCAAGCCTTTATCAGTAACGTCCGTGCCATATAAATTAAGGACCTGAAGGTGCTCAAGGCCAGACAAAGCCGACAGTCCTTCATCGGTAATACGGGTGCCCTGCAGTTGAAGTTTCTTCAGGTTAGCGAAACGCGTCAGCAGCTCCGCTATCTCATCAGAAAAATTGCTATTGCTGGCATTTAATTCCAGAACGCGGTCAGCATACTGCTCTAAAGGCCGGAAGCGCTCTTTGGTCAAAGTCGTATCTCTTCCCATCTCAACCAAAATAAACGGGCTACCTTCTGCAGCCAGGGCTACTGAAAGGCCCTTGTTTTTTAAATCCTCTAATTTTTCGAGCGTCATAGGCGCTAAATCCAATTGCGCCCAGTAGTCTGCCGGTCCGCGATAAGCTTCAAGCAGCGGGTCAACCTCCGACCGGCCCTTCATATCTTTTATCCTGCAATTGAAGCAAGCTTCATTCTCCAGCCACCACTCCAACAATTTGACCTCCCCCGAAGAAAGCTGCGGTTTGCCCTCCGGTGGCATGTGCTCTTCAATCTCCATTGGCAGATGGACCCGCTCCAGCAGCAAACTTTGGTCAGGCTTAGCACTATTTAGCAGCGGCCCACTATCTCCGCCTGCCAAAAAGCCAGCCTGATCGGTTAGTACGAGCCCCCCTTTCGACTTGGAGGTTTTGTGGCAGCCCGTGCATTTCTGATTCAGAATAGGTTGAATGACTATATCAAATACTAATGCTTCCTCAATGTCTGCCACTTTTTGTGGAGCGGCAGGCCGTTCGAACAGGTAATCGGTACCATGAGTCATAGCCCCGCCCAGATGCCCGGCTGCCAGCAGTACACCGCCACAAACGATCCATAAATACGGATATATTTTGGTTAAAATACGGCTTATCTTTAGACAACTCAGGTAAAGCAGCAACGCGGTTATGGCTGTGGCAATACCCAACCATCGATGTGGCTGAAGCAAATCTTCATCATATCCGCCCTCAGCAGCCAGCCACCACCCGGTAAGGGCTGCTCCGGCGGATGAAAGAGTACCTAAAAGCAGCGATAAGACAATCGCCGGTTGGTAGGCCTGATGTTTGCGCCACCGTTGGAGCCCCTCCATTAACATCCCCAATAATAAAAAGCCAATGGGAAGGTGGACAACCAGTGGGTGCAAACGGGCAAAATTGAATGGTAACCAGTCCATGATCAGGGCATTTGACTTAAAAAGATTTCATCCAGAAAAACCCAGGCGATCCGGCCCGCACCATCGTGCCACTCCGGCAAGGTTTGGGACAGCACCAAAACATCCAGAGTGGTGTACCGCCGCAGGGGCAACGGGACCTCTACGAAGTTATGCCTGGTGGGGAGGACAGCTTTAGGCGCTGCAATTTGAGTAGCTCCCAACAACTCACCAGATTGGTATACCTGTACATGAGCTGGCTCCATGATCCATGCCCCTGCATTATCCAGGAGGCTTAAAGTGAGTTGGTTGGCGGCTGCAGGCGCTATGGTTTTGATTTTAAGCCATAGGCTGTCCGTTTCCCAACCAAGCCAGGCTTCAGGCGTAGCGGCAAAGTTGAGGGCACCCTTTTGCTGGTTGGTCAGCGCGGATAACCCGGCTCCCGTGTACTTTGGAGCCGGATCGGGACTAACGTAGACTACATCTGCCTTCCGGTCATTCTTCAGGCTCCTGACAGTCCGTCTAACGTCTGGGCTGTCAGCAAAATCGGGGTGGAAAGCCCTGGCCCGTACTGTTGCGGTTTGGTCCAGGTGCAGTGGAGCGCCGTACAATGCGCTTTCCTGTGAAACCGGGCTCCCATCCAGGGTATACCGCAATGCAACCCCCGGATAGTCCAGCTCCAGGCGAACAGTTGCGGCCGTAGTAAACAAAACTGAATCGACTTCTACTTTGGGAGGACTAAGTTGTATTCGGGGCTGCCCGATTGCCATACTACTGGTAAATAGCCCCAGAAAAAGCAATAGTTTGCTCATACCCGGATAAGTTTTATAGGGTAAGTGAATCCGGCGTTCCATTGCGCCACATATACATTCCTATCCTTATCCACACAGACATCGTGTGGATGGCTGAAGACCTGCAATACCTGATACATAGACCGCAGCTGATCTCCATCGTACTGCGGCTCTACACCACCCGGTGCAGAAACCAGGCGATTATTTCGATCAAGAATGGAAACAAACCCTGTCCCACTGCTACCGTCTCCCGACCAGATTGTGGCCAGGTAGACTTCTGAACCCTGTACCACCGGTCGGCAAATGTAGGCCCCGGGCAGATCAATGATACCTTTGAACACACCATCCATACCGAAGCGCTTAAGTTGATTCTGCTGCCGCGCTGTGATCAGTAATTCCGGTACCAGCCCCCGGTTATCAATACAGATGCCATGTGCGTTAAGAAACTGTTCGTTGTCCTTACCCTTCCCACCGAATACATTGAGCAGTTCTCCCTGCTGATTATAGTGCATAATATACTGCAACCCATAACCATCGGCCACATAGACATCGCCATTATCAGCAATTGCTGTTTCGGTGGGCAGGTATTGTTCCTGAGCATCATACAACCCCGATTCTTTAGGGTAAGCCCAGGTCCATACCACCCTTCCGCTCAGGGTGGTTTTGATAATTTCGTGGCGCTCCGTATCCGTGATGTACAGGAATTCTTCGCCGCCTTCGTCTTTGAGGGTCAGGCCGTGCGCACCGGGGTATTCGGTACCCCAGGCCTCAAGCAAACGCCCGTTGTGGTTGTAAATGAGAATGTTATTCCGGGTATGATTGGTAAGCAGGATAATCCGGCCCCGGCGGTCCTGTACCAGCTCATGACAGTCCTTCACCGGATAGAACTGCGGATTCAGCGCGCCCCAATTAAGGTCTACCTTGTATTGAAAGTCACCGTGCCCAAGCAAGAGCTCTCCCCTGCTTGTCCAGGACACAAGCCCCAGTCCAGCTGCTGCCCACAGACTTTGCTTAATAAATTGCCGTCGATTCGTCATACCAAAAGATCTTTTACCACATGGCCTTCCACATCCGTAAGGCGGAAACGGCGGCCCTGGTATTTGTAGGTAAGCTGCTCGTGGTCGATCCCAAGTTGATGCAGCATCGTTGCCTGAAAATCATGCACGTGCACCGGATTTTTGGTAATATTATACCCAAAGTCATCTGTTTCTCCATAGACCACGCCAGGCTTAATGCCCCCTCCGGCCATCCACATTGTAAAACTGCGCGGATGGTGATCGCGGCCGTAATTGGTTTCTGTCAACGTGCCCTGAGAATAGTTGGTCCGGCCAAATTCACCTCCCCAGATAACCAGGGTATCCTCCAGCATTCCCCGCTGTTTGAGATCCATCACAAGGGCAGCAGAGGCCTGATCGACGTCTTTTGCCTGCTTGGCGATAGCTGTAGGGAGGTTGTCATGCTGATCCCAGCCCATGTGATAGAGCTGTATGAAGCGAACCCCGCGCTCTGCCAGTCGACGGGCCAGCAGGCAGTTTGCCGCATAAGTGCCAGGAGTCATTGCATCAGGACCGTACATCTGGTAGATATAATCAGGCTCGTCCTCTACGCTCATCACCTCGGGTACAGAAGTTTGCATACGGTATGCCATCTCATATTGCGCAATCCGGCTTTGTATTTCCGGGTCCTGGGTTTCTTCATGGTGCATGCTGTTGAGTGCTTCCAGCTTATCCAGCATTTTACGCCGCCCGGCGCGGTCCAGTCCGTCCGGATCATTGAGGTAAAGCACTGGGTCTTTCGCAGCCCGGAACTGTACGCCCTGATGCAGAGAATGTAAAAAGCCATTGCCCCAAAGACGGGAGTACAGGGGTTGTCCGTTGGGCCGGCCTGTTCCGCGAGACAGGAGAACGGTAAAGGCAGGGAGATTTTCATTATCGCTACCCATACCATAGCTCAGCCAGGAGCCAATGCTCGGGCGGCCTGGCTGTTGGGAGCCGGTTTGGAAAAACGTGATCGCCGGATCGTGGTTAATGGCCTCTGTGTACATTGACTTAACAATACAAAGTTCATCAGCAATTTTAGCCGTATAAGGCAGCAGATCACTGATCCATGCACCACTCTGCCCGCGCTGCTGAAAGGGAAAAAGAGAACCAACCAGCGGAAAGCTGTCCTGCCCGGAAGTCATACCCGTCAGGCGCTGCCCTTGCCGTATGGATTCGGGTAAGTCCTGCCCCCGACGCTTTTCCAGCAGTGGTTTATAATCAAACAGCTCCAACTGTGAGGGCCCGCCGCTCTGGAACAAGTAGATAATCCGTTTAGCTTTGGCTGGATGATGCAGTGCTTTCAACACGCCTTCAATGCCTTGCCCGGTATCAGTGATGATGCCTTGATCATTCGCGCGGAAACAGCGCAGCCCCAGTAAGGAGCCCAAAGCAGCACTACCAAGACCAACTGCCGATTTGGACAGGAAAGCGCGGCGGTTGAGTTGTAAAGATCTTTCTTCAAATGGATTCATCGTCAAAAATTTTAGCCGCGAGTAATCGCCTCGTCCAGATTAAATATAGTATTAGCAACCAAAGTGTAGGCTGCTATATCTGCTGCCGGCACGGTATCGGGTACCCGAAAAGCACCATTCGCCAAATAGGCCCGGGTCTGCTCAGGTGCCTGCCGGTAGTTGGCCCGTTCTTCCTCGAAGTAATCAAGCAGGACCTGCAGCTCTGATTCGTCAGGGAGAGACGAGGTTACTGACCGGAATATAAAGACGATCCGTTCCTGTGTACTTTCCTCTTGCTCCCAGGCTCGAAGCGCTAACGCTTTACTGGCATCAAGCACCTGAGGGTCATTCAGCAGCAGCAAAGCTTGCAATGGGGTATTCGTTTCCTGCCGTTTTACAGTACATAAATCCCGTGAAGGGGCATCCATGATAAGCATTCCCGGAGGAGGCACCGTACGCTTCCAAAAAGTATAAAGGCTTTTCCTGTACTGGTCTTTCCCTTCACTCACAACATACCGGGCAGTACTGCCCCCTCCCCCACCAGTCGTCTCTTTCCACAGCCCTTCGGGCTGATAAGGTTTTACACTGGGGCCACCGACTTCTTTATTCAATAGGCCACTAACAGCAAAAGCCTGGTCCCTGATCATCTCCGCATTTAGCCGGAGACGGGGTGCTCTAGACAGCCATTGATTTTCCGGATCAAGCTCTAATCCTTCAGGGCTGGCCACCGCAGATTGCTGGTAAGTGGCAGATTGCAACATATAGCGCAGTATCATTTTCACGTCCCAGCCTTCGCTTTGAAACTTGATCGCCAGGAAGTCCAGTAGTTCGGGATGTGTAGGCAGCGCCCCCTGGTTGCCAAAATCAAAGGGTGTGGCTACAATCCCCGTTCCGAAGAGCTGCTGCCATAAGCGGTTAACGGTGACCCTTGCCGTGAGCGGGTTATCCGGTGTGAAAAGCCACCGGGCAAGCCCCAGCCTGTTTTGGGGTGCTCCTTCCGGAATGGGAGGCAATGCGGCAGGCGGAGCCGGTTCTACTTCTTCGCCAAGCTGATCGTACTGACCGCGGTTCAGCATATACGTTTTGCGGGGCTCAGCTTGCTCCTCCATCACCATCAGGTCTATAAAAGAAAGGGTATCCCGGTTATTGATGAAGGTGACAATACTATCCATGGCCTCCTGTGTGATCCTCAAAGAGGGCTTTGGCGCATACCGGAAATTCTGATTTAACTCGCCTACAAAGCCTTTTTCGGGAATAGTATTGAAAAAGCCAAAGAGGCTGAAGTAATCTTTTTGACTAATGGGGTCGTATTTATGATCATGGCAGCGAGCGCATTCCAAAGTCAGCCCCAAAAAAGCAGTGCTTAGAGTCTGGGCGCGGTCGGCCACGTACTCCACCCGGTACTCTTCATCAATAACGCCGCCTTCAGCAGTGATTTTGTGATTGCGGTTGAAACCGGTGGCGATACGCTGCTCCAGAGTCGGATTAGGCAGCAGGTCACCTGCCAGCTGCCAGGTAACAAACTGGTCGTACGGCATATTCTCCTCAAAAGCATGAATGACCCAGTCGCGCCAGGGCCACATGACGCGCTCAAAATCATCTTGGTAGCCATGGGTATCAGCGTATCGGGCGATGTCCATCCAATCCAGCGCCATACGCTCTGCATAACTCGTGGAGCTGAGGAAGGTATCCACCAGGCGCAACCAGGCACCGGGCTGCTCGTCCCCCAGAAAGGATTCAATTTCTTCCAGGGTAGGTGGCAGCCCCCGGAGGTCGAAAGACAGCCGGCGAATCAGCTTAGCTTTGTCTGCCCGGGGCGAAGGCTCCAGGCCATATTCCTCCTGCCTGGCCCGTATGAAGTGGTCGATTTCATTTTGTGCCCAACCTTCACCAGCTTTAGGCACCTGTGGCTTTTCAGGCAGCAGGAAGGCCCAGTGCTTTTTCCACTCTGCTCCCTGCTCCACCCACAGACGTAGCAACGATTTTTCATAAGCGGATAGCGTAAGATTGGACTCCGGTGGTGGCATAACCTCCTGAGGGTCTTCTGAGTAGATGCGCTGAATCAGTGCACTCTTTTCCGGGTCACCGGGCACAAGGGCGAAGTGGTCCTGAGCTTTACCCAGCGCGGCAAAGGCATGAGCCTCTGTGTGCAGGCCAAGCCCACCCTCGCGGGTTGCTTCGTCCGGCCCATGGCACTTGAAACAACGGTCAGAAAGAATAGGCTTAATATGGAAATTAAAGTCAACCACTTCAGGTAAAGTGGTAGCTGCACCCTCCATTGGAGCCTCTTTTGCACAACTGAAAACCGTTGCCATACAGAAGAGGGCGAAATAGTAGGATTTCAGATTTGGCATCGTCAACTATTTTTCGTTTTTGAAATTCTAAAGACCTTGGCTTAGCTTCCCTCCAGCCACCGTTTGTAAATGGCTTCCAGTTCCGCTCCCTTTTCCGGGTATTGCCCGATAAGGTTTTTAGACTCCCCAATATCTTGTTTTAGGTTGACCAGAAAGGAGCCATCTACAATAGGAGTCCAGGGCGCTTCCGGATTACCGACAGGGTCAATCGGTGCATGCAGCAACTTCCAGTCACCTTTGCGGACAGCCCAGCGGTCCGGACCTTTCCAAATCAGGTGCTCGTGGGGCGATTCAGCATTGTCTTCAATAACTGCACGCAGAGAAGCCCCCTCCAAATAGTCAGGCAAGGACTTTACACCCACATAATCCAGAATCGTAGGGAACCAATCCATCCCGGCAGCTATCTGATCCCGGACTGCACCGGTGGCAGTAATCGCTTTAGGATAGCTAATCATCGCGGGCACCCGAATACCCGCTTCAAATAAGGAAAATTTACAGCCCCGATAAGGCCCGGCGTAACCGCCTCCGCTAAATGTGCGGGTCTCCGTACTATGCCCATGGTCCGATTGCAGGATAATAATGGTATTTTCCCGCAACCCGTAGCGCTCCAACTGATCGAGTAATCGCCCCAGGCTCTCATCGATAGTACTTACAAAAGCAGCATACTCCCGCCTCGGAGATGGCAAATCAGCGTAGTAGTCCCGCCACTGCGATTTGGCCTGCAGCGGATAATGCGGCATATTGATCGCGTAGTACATAAAGAAGGGCGCTGCCCGGTGGTCGCGGATATAATCATGGGCTTCCTTTTCCATCAGGTCGAGAAAGAACTCCCCATCGTACCAAACCTCCTCACCGTTTCTCCAGAGGTCGTGCCGGTTTGGACCGTTCCAGTAGAAAAAGTGGGAGTAGTTGTCTATGCAACCGCCCATGTGCCCAAAAGAATAATCAAAGCCCTGCCCATTTGGCATTTTGTCGGGCTGATAGCCTAAGTGCCACTTGCCAATGTGGGCGGTTTGATAACCTTCACCTCTAAGTGCTTCTGCCAGGGTAAAAGCCTCTCCTGGCAGACCTTCGTGTGAGCCGGGTTTTGACGTAGCGTTATCGTTCAGTCCCGCCTTGGTGGGCGTCATACCCGTAAGCAGGGAGGCACGGGAAGGTGAACAGACTGGCGCACCAGCATAAAACTGGGTAAAACGCACCCCACTTTCCGCCAGGGCGTCCATATTTGGAGTATAAAGGTCAGGCGCGCCATAGCAGCCCATATCGAGCGTACCCTGATCATCCGTATAAATGAGGATAACATTTGGCTTTTCAAACTGGTCCTGAGCACTGACGTAGCTCCAGGCGTAAAAAAGCAGGCATAAGGCAATTAGGGGGCGTATCATTTCAGGTATTTTTGTAGCTCAGTGTCTGTAGACATAGAATAGGGCCGGGCAGTATTATCAGTTGCCCGGTTTTTATCCGGACTGTCTCCCATTGTGAACTCAAGGATACCTCCGGACTGAACAGCATCGTAGTCGATCCAGCTGTAGGGATGTGGATCCCCATTCAGCGTAGCATGTTGAATATAGACCCGATCCGGACCATTACCTAATGCGCTGATGGTAAAGGTTTTTTTATTCTCCAGTTGCAGCTCTACGGACTCAAACAGCGGGCTGCCCAAAACATACTGAGGCGTGCCCGGGCATACCGGATAAAAGCCCATTGCGCTAAACACAAACCAGGCAGAGGTCTGCCCGTTGTCCTCATCTCCACAGTAGCCGTCGGGCGTGGGCTGATAGAGTTTTTCCATGACCTGCCGTACCCGTGCCTGCGCCTTCCAGGGCTGTCCGGCGTAATTATACAGATAAATCATGTGCTGAACCGGCTGATTGCCATGGGCGTAATTGCCCATATTCATAATCTGCATCTCCCGGATTTCATGGATGGTGAAGCCATAATAGCTATCGTCAAATTTTGGGGGCATATTGAAGACCTGATCCAGCCGATCTGCAAAGGCGTCCTCACCGCCCATCAGTGTCATCAGCCCTTCTATGTCATGGAAAACCGACCAGGTATAGTGAAGGCTATTGCCCTCTGTAAAAGCATCTCCCCATTTGAGTGGATTGAAAGGTGATTGGAATTCACCGTTTTCCAACTTACCACGCATCCAGCCTGTTTCCGGGTCAAACAGGTTGCGGTATCGCTGACTTTGCTGATAAAAGCGTTTGGCGACCTCCTCTTTACCCATAGCACGCGCCATTTCGGCCAACGTAAAGTCTGCGTAAGCGTACTCCAGGGTCCGGGCAGCATTTTCATTAATGCCCACATCGTAAGGCACATAGCCTAAGTTATTGTAATACTCTACTCCGGCACGCCCCACGGATTGTACCGGTCGCCCTTCTGCCTCGTTGGCATTTTTCAGCATGGCATCCAGTAAAAGCTCGGCATCGTAGCCTTCCACCCCTTTCAGGTAAGCATCAGCAATGATAGGCGTAGAATTGGAGCCAATCATACAATCCCGGTGGCCGGGGCTTGCCCATTCCGGCAGCCAACCTGATTCGATGTAGGTGTTTTCCAGCCCTTGCATAATCTGGCTGTTGAGCTCAGGGTACATCAGGTTGAAAAAAGGGAAAACCGCCCGAAAAGTATCCCAGAAACCATTGTCGGTGTACAGATATCCGGGCCTGGTTTCTCCGCTGTATGGACTGTAGTGTATGATTTGCCCGTTTTGATCAATTTCGTGCAACGGGCGCGGAAAAAGCAGGAGCCGGTATAAGCAGGAGTAGAATGTCCGTATATCGGCTTCTTTCCCGCCCGCCACCTTGATCCGGCTCAGCTCCGCCTGCCAGCGGTCATGCCCGGCTTTTTTAGTTGCTTCAAAAGTAGCATCCCCGATTTCCTGGTCCAGATTACGCTCCGCCTGTTCCGGGCTGATGAAGGAAGAGGCGACTTTCACATGCACCTGTTCCCCACGCTCCGTCGCAAAACCGATGATCGCGCCCACGTGATCGCCCTCGCTTTCCAGTGTGTTAGGCAGCAGCTGCCAGTCATCGCCCCAGGTGTGGTGTGCGGTAAAGTCTTTATCGAACTCCGCGACAAAGTAGTTGTGAAAATTGTCCGGCACCCCGCCGTGATTGTTGCGGCAGTACCCAATAATCTTGCGCTCCTCAGGCAGGATTTTCACCATGGAGCCCCGGAAAAAGCCGTCTAGTAAAATGTAAGCCGAGTCCGTTTCCGGAAAAGTGAACCGGAACTGCACAGCGCGTTCGGTGGGTGCCATTTCGGTAACCACATCGTAATCAGCCAGGTAAACCTTATAATAGTGGGGCTGTACAACCTCTGCCTTATGAGAAAACCAGGAAGCCCGTTCTTCTTCCTCAAACTTCAGATCACCGGTGACTGGCATGAGCGAAAAGGCGGCATAGTCATTAATCCAGGGACTGGGCTGATGCGTCTGCTTGAAGCCTCTGATTTTGTACGCGTCGTACTTATAGGTCCACCCATCTCCCATTTTGTCGGTCATGGGGGTCCAAAAGTTCATGCCCCAGGGCATCGCGATAGCCGGGTAAGTATTGCCATTGGAAAGGCTGAATTCAGAGTCGGTGCCCATAAGTGGGTTGACATAGCTGACGTAATCTACCGACTCCTCTACAGGGCTTTCTATAGCTTCCGAAGGTGCACAGGCTGGCAGCAAAGCCATCCCGAAGCAACAAACCCAAAATTGATAAAAGGTATCTTTCATGGCGATTTAGTTGAGAATAACTTCATCCAGGAAGATCCACAATTCCTTGCCCCGGGCACCGTGCCAGGCCGGGGGCAACCCGTAATTGTAGACTTTGACTTTCACGTAACGGTACTGCCCTTCTTCAAGATCGAGCTTGTAGCGGTATACTTCAAGTTCGTGCGCTTCCTGAGGTGGCAGGTCCAGGCTACCGATGCGCTTGAGCTGCCTCGGTTGATTGCCCGCCAGTACTTCGATCTTATCGGGTGGAAAAATCCAGGACTGCGTATCTTTTAAAGCCCCTATTTCTATTTCCTTAACCTCAGTGGGCTCACCCAAGTCAATACTCAGGAAAATATTGTCCTTGATGCCGGTCCAGCGGTTATCGTTATAGCTTCGTGAGCCAATTTCCTGATCAAAGATGAGCTCCGCGCCCTCTTTACCGTAAGGAAAATCATGCTGTTCCACCTCGTACTTAGGGTATCCTTCGGGCAGGCCGGCGAGTGCACTTTGATAATAAGGCTTTTCAAAAATAGCACTCGGGTTAAGCCCTTCCGCGTAAGCGATGGCTTTGACCGTAGTATTCTCAGTGATCGTGAATGGCCCGCTGTACGGAATGCTGCTGTCGTCTGGTGCTGTACCGTCAAGCGTATAGTAGATTTTTGCCCCCTGCGTTTTTGAAGTTAGTTCAATGGTACGCTCGGTACGGAAGAAAGCACCGGTTGCCGGATCAAAAGGAGCAGGTGTGCCCACTACCGGGACTATGGCCTCTGCCTGGTCGTCAAAATCACCAGGGAAGGTAGCCGCCGGTGCACTGCCCCAATCGTAGTTCGGTTCGGGCCCCAGCTCAAACACCAGCTCTCCACCTTGCATAATGGTTTTGTATTCGATGTAATTCTTGTCATAAGGCTCTCCATTGAGCGTCACAGACTGCACATAAATATGATCCTTCGACAGGTTATTGGCTATGACGACAAAATCAGCTCCGCTTTCCAAATGCAGGACAGCCCGCGGATGCAAAGGAGCCGTAAGTTGGAAAACGCCATCGCCCGGTGCTACCTGATATATCCCCAGTGAACTAAGCAAGTACCAGGCCGACATCTGCCCAAGGTCTTCGTTATTAATGAAGCCTTCCTGCGGATTGGGTTGGTACATGGTCGTCAGTACCTCATTGATGTATCGCTGGGCGAGCCAGGGCTTACCTACATAATTGAACAGATAGGGCATATGGTGCCCTGGCTCGTCTCCGTGCCCGTACTTACCAATAAAACCAGAAATATCTACATGCTGATGCCCCCCTACCTGAGCTTCGTTATTGAAGACCCCTTCCAGCCATTGCCCGTAGGCCTTCCGACCGCCGTGCAGTTGCATCACCCCTTTCATATCGTGGGGAGAGTAGGCAGAGTAAGCCCAGATATTACCCGAAATATAATGCCCCTTTAGGGAATTCCACTTTGTGGTATCCAGCATCAGGTGATCACCGGTAGCAGTAATGGGCATAAAATAGCCGGTCTGAGGGTCGAAAAAATTGCGGTAGCCGATCGCCCGGCGGTCAAATAAAGTTTGGTCTTTCGTTTTGCCCAGCTTCTCGGCTACCCGGGCAATCGCCCAATCGCAATAATTCTGTTCGGTCGTTTTCGATACGGAAACGCCGGTTTCTGCCGTCACATATCCGTACTTAAGGTATTCGTCCATACCGTTGAGGTCACTCACCATACTGTGCTTGGTACGGTCAAAAGCAGCGTAGCGAATGGCTTCGTAGGCGGCTTCAACGTTGACGCCGGGGATGTCTTTCAGGATGGCATCCGCTACCGGCGAAACCGCACTGTATCCAATCATACAGCGATTGTCGTAGCCCAGGCATTCCCAGCTGGGCAGCCCTACATCCTCTACCGCCACCCGGGAGGACAAGCTATTTACAAACTCGGCGGTCTTTTCGGTTTCTATGATGGTAAAAAGCGGGTGTAGCCCGCGGTAGGTATCCCAGGTGGAGAAATTGCTGTACTGTGGGATATCGCTCTGCCGGACTTTGCCCTCTACGTAATATTGTCCATCGGCATCTGAAATCAGATTTGGAGAAATAAAAGCATGGTAGAGCCCTGTGTAAAACAGCTTAAGCTGGCGGTCTGTAGCGCCCTCAATGTCTACTTTTGAAAGCACCTTAGCCCATTCCCTGCGCGCATTCTCATGCGCTTCCTCAAAGGTGGCGACCGACTCAGCAGCGAAGTTCTCCTTTGCACCTGCCACAGAAATAGCGGACAAGGCCAGGTGGACCTCCACACTTTCACCTGGTTCTAATTCAAATTGCAACTGTCCGACCAGTCCTTTTCCACTTCCCTTTTTGCCTTCAACCGGCTCATCCTTCCTAACCATAGTGAAAGCGGCCACCGGTTTCGAAAACCTGGCGTAAAAATACTGTGTTCGGTCACCGGCAGACCAGCCCTCGCAGTCTTTGTATCCGACCAGCTCGGTATCAGAAATCAACTCCAGGTGTGCGTCCTGAATATTTTCGTTGATTTGATGATTAGGGTCAACCATCAGGTAAGCATCTTCGTCACCGTTAAAGGTGTAGCGATGATAGCCCATGCGTGTGCCGGCAGTTAGCTCCACAAGCACATCTTCTTCATGCAACAGTAATTGGTAATAGCCCGCTGATGCGGATTCATTCTCGTGAGAAAAGCGGGCACGGTAGCCGGTATCCGGTTTTCCATCTTCACCGGGCCCGGCGTGCGCCTTCCGGGCAGGCATCAGCAGCACATCACCCAGACCGGACAGACCGGGGCCACTGATGTGGGTATGTGCAAAGCCTTTAACAATAGTATCGCTGTAGTGGTAGCCCGAGCAATAGTCCCAGGATTTATACTCATTGGAAGGGCTTAACTGCACCATTCCGAATGGGGTAGTAGCACCGGGGAAGGTATGCCCCGTACCGCCTGTCCCGACCATTGGGTCTACGTAAGGCAGGTATTTTGCACCGGAAGCAGCGTCGCTATTGTCCGGAGCAAGGTTGCAAGCTGTTACAAAAACAGCAATTAATAAAATGGTTAGGTTTTTCAGCATCGTAGTTTGTAGCATTATTCGGTATAGGAATCATAAACTGACATGAGCCGGACGGGCGGCCATCCTTTCGAAGGGGGCTCCGGTAGTGTGAGTTGTACTGTTTTAGGCTCGCCGGGGCATAGGTCAAAGAAATTATCGGAGAAATTACCCTGAATACCTTCCAAACTAAGGTATGCCCCCTTGACTAATACCTTACTGACCAAAGTCACATTAAGCTGATTACCCGACGGCTCAGTGGTAACTTCCACCACCGGTTCGGGCAGTTTAAGGGAACGAATTGGCAACAAACAGGCGGTTTGGTCATACACCACTTCTACTTCATCTTCCAATTGTACGCGTAGCCAAACGTCAGCCTGGTCAAATTCAGCGGCAGCATCCTGTACACTTTCCAGCTTCAGCAAGGCTTTTCCATTTGCGCTTATAGTCAGGCTCTTCCCTTCCAAAAACAAACGTTCGCCATTTAGACGGTAAAGACCAATACTCAGGCGCAGGCGCTTCTCTACCGGCAAATCGGAAACGACAGTAGCCGTCCAATCTTCTCCTTCCGTTTCCAATACTACCAGTAAAGGGCTGAATGCCTGGCGTACCGCATAATGCAGTGCTTTCCACTGACCATAGTAGTCGATACCAGACCAGGACGCTACCGGCCAGCAATCATTGAGCTGCCAGTACAACGTTCCCATACAGAATGGTTTGGCTTTACGGTGTGCCTCAATAGCAGTGCGGATCCCCTCTGCCTGAAGCAGTTGGCTCAGGTACAAAAAGGACTCAAAATCCTTAGGCTCCCGATAATGCTCCAGCAGGTACTTTCTGATGATACCATTCCCTCTCGGGTGCTTTTGGTGCAATTGCATTACCGGGGATTCGATAGACCAGTCTTCGGGTTGAGTATATCGTCTAACCGAATCAAGCAGGGGAAAGGACTGGAAGCCATACTCACTCATAAAGCGGGGTACCGCTTCCTTGTAGGTAGAAAATGGCGCTTCTTCGTGCCAAACGCCCCAGTAGTGCACGTCACCCTGACCATACTCCTGACGTTCCGAATAATCGTACATCGGAGAAGACGGCAGATAGTCCCGGGTAGGGTCGTGCTCAGTCACCAGCGCAGGCAGCACCGCTTCAAAGACCCGTTCGTAAGCAGAAGTCATTTGATATTCCTGGTCTTTGGTATACCCAAATTCTTTCTGCCAGCCCCAATACTTCCAGCCTACTGCAATTTCATTATTACCGCACCAAAGTGCGAGACTTGGGTGGCCCTTCAGGCGATGGATATTGTAGATGGCTTCTTCCTTTACCGTTTCGATGAATTCCGGATCACCAGGGTACATTGTACAGGCAAACATAAAGTCCTGCCAGACCATAATCCCGTATTCATCAGCCAGGTCATAGAAGAGGTCTGCTTCATAAATGCCCCCGCCCCAGACGCGTACCATATTCATATGGGCAGCGGCCATATCTTCAAAAACCTGCCGGTAGTGCGCTTCTGTGGGGCGGTCTAAAAAACTATCTTGAGGAATGTAATTCGCGCCTTTGGCATAGATGGGCTGACCATTAACTTCAAAGTAAAAACTACGCCCGTCTTTATCCGCTTCCCGGATGAGTTGAATCGTACAAAGGCCGAAATGGCTGCTTTTCTGATCAACAGGAACGTTATTATGCCAAAGCTCCCACTCCAGTTCATATAATACCGGATCGCCCCAGCTTCTGGGCCACCAATATTCAGCGCCCTCCAAATCGACCTCAAAGGAGAGTGCGTTTTCACCGGCCTCCAGTCTTACTTCCTGCTCAAATTGCCAACGGCCCTTCCCCACAGAAAGAACAAGTTTGCAACTACCGGCAACCGCTGCATCAATGGCTACTTCCGCCGTAGCTTTTCCACCGTTGCTGCTCAGGGAAGTCGTGACCAGATTTACATTTTTCAACTGCGCCTCATTAAAACTGATGAGTTCAACAGGTCGCCATACACCAGAAGTCACAAAGCGCGGACCCCAGTCCCAACCGTAATGGTATGGTGCTTTGCGGGCAAATACGCTCAGATTGTCTTCCGAATGATCATTTCCAGCCGGGTAGGTGAACCCTGAAGCATTTGCCAGTGGCTTCACTTCCTTTAATGGCGACCGGAACAGGATGTGCAGCTCATTCGTACCCTCCCGCAGCAGGTTTTTGACTTCGGCCCTGTACGCCAGAAACATATTTTTCGCTTGTAAAAGCAGTTGACCGTTCAGGTAGACATCAGCGTAAGTATCCAGGCCCTCAAAAATCAGAATATGCCGGTTCAAATTCAGCTGTTCTGAGTCTACTTCAAAAGCCATTCTGTATTCCCAGTCTTCCTTTTCTATCCATTGCAGGCGCTCTTCTTCGGTGCGATAGAAAGGGTCTGCAATAACACCCTGCCGGAGTAAGTCTGAGAAATTATTACCAGGTACCTGAGCAGGCTGCCAAGCGGTATCCCCTACTTTCCGGAACGCCCAGTTTTGGTGCAGGCTGGAACGCTTAATGCCCGGAGCTGATACAGTGGCTATTCTATGATGATCGTTGGCATGTGGCATGAAGCAAAAGCATTGTACACTAATCCTGGATGGACCTCTCTTTAGCGTGCCCGCAGTACGGAGGTATGTATTCCAAAATAGTGCCTGGTTTGACGATAATAAGCACGGAAATTAAGAAAAAAAGCTAAAACCAGCAATAAAGCGCATATTTTTTGCCGACTTAAACACAAACATGCACAAACAAGAAAAAGTATGCAGCTTTTTATTAACTTTAGACCTCCATGATCCGTAGCCGAATGGCAGCAATAACTGCACTATGCTAAAAGAAGAACGGCAGAGTATGATTCTTGAAATCATCAATCTGCGCAATAAGATTAAATCGACGGAGCTGAGTGAGCACCTCAGGGTCTCGGAAGACACCGTCCGGCGGGACCTCAGAGAACTGGCAGAGGGCGGCTTCATAAAGAAGGTGCACGGTGGTGCACTTGCTAACCCCAAAACGCCGGAGGCTATTCACCGGCAGAACGGTACGCCCAGCCCGGAGGCCACCTTGATCGCTCAAAAAGCAACAACCTTGCTGTACGAGGGAATGGTCCTGCTAATCGATGGCGGGCCGGTCACCCTGGCATTGATTGATCAGCTGCCCACAGAACTGACAATGACCGTTTTCACCAATTCGATTACCGCGGCTGAACGCCTGGCCACAAGACCCAGCATAGACACCTATTTACTAGGTGGCAAAGTGACCGGTCGGGACAGGCTGACCGCAGGTATTGAGACCATCCGAGCCATCGAGGAGCTCCACGCTGAGCTCTGCCTGATCAATGCATCCAGCCTCCACGGGACCATTGGCATGACAAGCAATAACCGCTCTGTGGCCATGGTTAAAAAGACAATGATTGAATCCTCTGCCCGGACCGTCGTTTGCTGCCCGTCTGAGCACCTTGGGCAGATACAGCCGTTCAGGGTCGCCAAAACCAGTGGATTTTCCACGCTGATCACTGAATTAGTACCAGAAGACCCTTTATTATCTGCAGTAGCCGGTCAAGACCTGCAAATTTTATAACCCGGAAGTGTCCATCTAATGATAAAAACCTCGTATTCAATTGGCAAAAACATCAGACAATCCGGCACCCTCTTATTACTGTGCCTCGTTTCCTTTGTATTGAATGCACAATCGCCCGCAGATTGGGTGAATCCCTTTATTGGCACCTCCAACTTTGGAGCGACACATCCCGGCGCCCATTACCCGCACGCGCTGGCATCCGTTTCTCCATTTAATGTCGCCTTCCGGGAAGGTGCGGAAAATCCTACCGAAAAGGATGCGGGCTGGAATTCCCGGGCCTACATTTACGAAAACGGTTTCCTTACGGGTTTTAGCCATGCTAACCTAAGTGGTGTTGGTTGCCCGGACCTGGGCGTACTCCTCCTGATGCCTACCTCAGGAGACTTGAATTTCGATCCGGAAACCTACGGTAGTACCTACAGTAAGGAAGAGGCCACGCCCGGCTACTACAGCTGCCAACTTGACCAATACGATATTAAGGCGGAGGTTAGCAGTACATTGCGTACCGGTATCAGCCGGTACACCTTCCCGGCGGGGCAGTCGCACATTCTGCTTAACCTGGGGCTTGGACTAACGAATGAGACCGGCGGCATGGTCAAAATCAACTCTCCAACGGAAGTGGAAGGCTATCGCATGATTGGTACCTTTTGCTACAATCCTGAAGACGTGCGCCCGGTATACTTTGTAGCCCGGCTGAGCCACCCGGCAAAAACCTATGGCAGCTGGAAGAAGATGCCCGCTTATAAGGGGCCGGAAGGAGAATGGACCCGCTACAATAATACCTGGAAGCCCTACGAAGGGTTCATGCAGGAAATGGCCGGGGATGATGTAGGCGCTTATTTCTCCTTTGATACGGAAGCAGGTGAAGTCATCGAGGTTCAACTGGGCATCTCCTACGTCAGTATCGAAAATGCACGGGCCAACCTGGACGCAGAGCAACCGGGTTTTGATTTTGAACGAGTCCGTACGGCAAGTAAAGACCGATGGAATGAGCTTCTTGGAAGAGCCCAGGCCAAGGGGACGGAAGAGCAAAAGACCCTTTTTTATACCGCTCTTTACCACAGCCTGATCCATCCCAATATCCTCCAGGATGTGAATGGTGAGTACCCCCTTATGGAGCAGGCCGGGGTGGGTAAAATGAAGAATGGGCGCAACCGGTATACCGTCTTCTCCCTTTGGGACACCTACCGAAATGTGCACCCGCTGCTCAGTCTGCTTTATCCGGAAATACAAGAAGAAATGGTGCAGACCATGGTCGATATGTACGAAGAGAGTGGCTGGCTGCCTAAGTGGGAACTGCTCAGCATGGAAACCAATGTAATGGTAGGCGACCCCGGAACCCCCGTTATTGCTGATACTTACCTGAGGGGCATCAGGGGTTTTGATGTAGAAAAAGCCTATGCTGCAGCCTGGAAAGCCGCGACTACTCCGGAAGCAGGCAACCTGCTACGCCCGGACCTGGATGCCTATGCCAGATTTGGTTATATCCCTATGGACGGAGAAGACACCTATGGCGGCAGCGTCTCCACAGCTCTGGAGTATTATTTGTCAGACTGGACACTGGCGCAGTTGGCCAATGCTCTGGGCAAAACAGCTGATGCCCGGCTGCTGGAAAACCGCGCCAGGGGCTACCTGAATTACCTTGACCCCGAAACCGGCATGCTCCGGCCGAAGCACGCTAATGGCAAGTTTTACGAGGCGTTTGACCCTGAGGAGGGCAAAAACTTCGAACCTGTAACCGGATTTGTGGAAGGCACCGCCTGGCAGTACCGGTTTTACGTACCGCATGACATCCCTTTCCTCATTGATACACTGGGCGGAGGCGAGGCTTTTGTAAGCGCACTCAATGCCTGCTTTGAAACCGACAACTATGATGTAGCTAATGAACCGGATATTACCTATCCCTTCCTCTACAACTATGTCCCTGGTGCCGAATGGCAGACACAACAGCGAGTGCTTGACATCATCCAACAGCACTATACCAACACGCCCGGGGGCATTCCCGGCAATGACGATACCGGTACGCTTTCCACCTGGCTGGTATTTAGTATGATGGGCCTCTATCCCGTTTGCCCGGCCGATATGGATTACGCTATATTTACCCCCGCACTGGAAGAAGTTCGTCTTCACCTCCATCCGGACTATTACCCGGGAAAAGAATTGGTCATCAGTGCACCCCGAAAAGAAAAAGACGCGATTTACATTAAGAAAGCCCGTTTCAGCGGTAAGCCCCTGGGGCCCCTTTTTCTAAGCCATCAAAAGCTGGTGGAAGGAGGTACGCTTCAGTTGGAACTATCCACAAAACCTAAAAAGAAATAATAATGCGGAGTATTTGCTTATTGGTGATCTACCTGGCCCTTAGTAAGGGTATTCAGGCTCAACAACACGACCTTTACCAGTTTAATCCACGCCAGTACGTTTGCCAGTACACTGACCAGGCTCCAACGATTGATGGCAAGCTCGATGAAAAGGCCTGGAAGCAGGCGCAGGCAACAGATAATTTTATAGATATAGAAGGAACCGTTAAGCCGCTGCCTTATTTTGACACCCAAGCCAAAATGCTCTGGGATTCCCAGTATTTTTACATAGCCGTCGAACTGGAAGAACCTCACCTTTGGGCCACATACGATCAGCGGGACATGGTCATCTTCCACGAAAATGACTTTGAAATTTTTATTGATCCGGATGGAGACACCCATCACTACTACGAACTCGAAATCAATGCGCTGGGCACCATCTGGGACCTGATTCTGACGCGCCCCTACCGCGATGGAGGCCAACCTATTGATGCCTGGGATGTAAAAGGGCTGAAATCTGCAGTCCACCTGAATGGCACCCTGAACAACCCCGGCGACAAAGACAAAAGCTGGAGTATAGAACTTGCCTTCCCCTGGTCCGTGCTGGAGGAGCTGGCCCCACATCCTGGCCCGCCAAATAATAATGAAATCTGGAGGGTCAACTTTTCAAGGGTACAGTGGCAAACTGAGGCCGAAGACAACGGCTATAAAAAGAAAAAAGACCCTTCCACAGGAGCGGCCCTTCCGGAGCACAACTGGGTCTGGTCACCGCAGGGGGCAATCGCTATGCACCAACCGGAGACCTGGGGGTTCGTTCAATTTTCCAACACTCCTGTCGGAAAACGGGCCCGCTACATCGGGCAACCCAACCTGGAAGCCATCCGCTGGCAGTTGCGGCAACTGTACTACAAACAGAAAGACTGGCACAAAGCTAATGGCACCTACACGGACAATGCCAAACAGCTAGGCCTGGAAGGAGAACCGATAAGGGTCATTGCCGGAGGTCATTATTTCATCGCCTGGTATGAACTCGGTGACATCAAGCTCCGAATCCGCGAAGACGGTAAAATTGACCCTATCAATCCAACCCAGGGGGATGAATAAACAACCTTTTATCAAACCCTTTGGCGGTGTGGTGGGCCGATCGCTACTGGCAGCATACTTTACATTGTAAATCTACTCCAAACATTTCTAAAGCAATCAGTGAAAGGATAAAACCAAGCCACGAATGCACCAACCACCGTATATTGAAGTCCCTGACTCCGAAGGCGCCTGCTGGGGCGGATGGGCAGCTATTGGCAAGGCACTGCAGCAGCACCTTCAACGGCTGGGGAAACCCAAAGTAATATTGACTGTAGAGTGCTACCCCGGCACCTATTCCAATATTGACATGGGGTTCCTGAAGTCAACCCTGTCGCCCAACGTGGTCTGCCGGGCAGAAGACCTCTTTCTGGAAGAAAAGGACATTCGGCAACGCATCGGCGTATCCTTTCCCAAAGCCCCGAGGGCAGACGCTGACCTTCCCAGTACCATAGCCTCCTATTTTGATCCACAAAAGCTCGCCTCCATACAAGATACGATTGCTGAAATTGAAGCGGGCATCATACTGGTGCACGGAGTAGGTGCACACCTGATCGCCGAGCCCGATGTACTAGTCTATTCCGATGTATCCCGCTATGAGCTTATTCAGCGGCTTCGGCGCAAAGACATTACGAATATTGGTGTTGACAATCGCGAGCTGAGCTATACGACCCAGTACGCCTGGAGCTACTTCATAGACTGGCCCCTTGGCGATCACATCAAGCAAGCCTTACTCCCGGACTGTGATTATGTCCTGGAGACCAACAACTGGCAACGCGCTAAAATGGTTAAGGGAGAAGCCATCCGGCGAGGGCTGGAAATTGCCCTGCAACAACCCATCTCCCCCTCCCCTTTCTTCGACCCGGAGCTTTGGGATGCGGAAGACCCTAAAGGCACCTCTGGTGATTTAGGCGTCAATTTTCACCTTAGAATTGAAGAAGACAACCTGCTTTTCAAAATTTGTGACCAGCTATTTGAGACCCCCGTGGTTAATCTGTTGTTTCACAATGCTTCTGCCTTCCTGGGCCGTGAGGTTCGAAATAGCTATGGTGACCGGTTACCCTTTTACATACAGTTTTTTGACAATCTGAAGCAGCAGCTACATAATATCAATTTTTATCCGCCGCCAGTTGCGATGGTGGAACACTTTGGGAAAATGGCCCGCCATCAGGACTACTACTATGCGGTCAAAGCCAGAAAGAACGCTGTAATATTAGCTGGGGTTTCCCGGGGTCACGACGCTTCCCATACCGAGACGCTCAAGGAGACTCTACCTTCAGAGAAAGATTGGAGGAGGCTGTTAGAAGCCTACCCGGTGCAATCCCGGGACATATTAGCCATTCCTGCCGGAATAGTGCATAGTACGGGAACCGGCTGCCAGCTTCTAAACATTGGGATAGCTACCCCATTTTTCAGACAGCATCTACTCAGTAAGAAAGCAGGTAAACGCCCACACTTATCTACCCCTGAAGCTAGTGCACCGCAAAAATTACACCCCCTGCATAGCCAGCCCACGCCACCCCATTCACTTGAAGTGAATCCTTACGAGCACAGTCCGATCAAGCTGACGTACCTTTCCGAGGGGTCCATGGTGGAGCTTCCAGATAAAAACCGAGTACAGGTAATTTGTGTCGTCGAAGGGGAAACTGCTCAACTGCACTACGGGAACAACGAAAGCTACCAGTTGCAAATCGGGCAGGTTGTAGTACTGCCTGCGGTGCTGAAATGTATCACCTGGAGCGCCGAGAGTGGCACACGAGCTATTGTAATAGGAACCTCTTAAACAACATGCGTGTATTTTTCTTCCCGGTCCATATAATACTTTGCATTTTCTGCCACCACGATATCCAGGGGCAAGTGCTGAATAGCATCTACCTCTTTATCAAAGATCAACTTATGCACCAGACTGATAAGGCTCAGGTAGCCCTGCTCGACGGGGTTTTGATTAATCAGGAACTGAATAGCTCCTTTTTGAAGGTAAGCGATATTTTTATGCAGCAGATCGAAGCCCACGATACGTATCTCCCGGAGCGCCTCCTGCCCCAATGCATCCAGAATTTGATAGGCACGGGAGTTGGTTACAAAGAAGCCCTTGAGTTCGGGCTGTGTTTTTAGCAGATTTAGAAAAAAAGCTTTAAGGGCTGCTTTATTCTCAAACTCTTCGAAAACGACCTTCTCTACGCGGTTGCTACCGCCTAGCCCCTGGGATTCAAAGTAGTCTTCCAGGCCCTGGGCTTTGTCAGAAAGGTGCTTTGCGTTGGCCGGCTCTTTGCTAAGGTTTATCACAGCTACACGGTCGGTTTGGCCCATACTGAAACCTAGCAGCTTTCCCGCCAGCACCCCACTTTGATAAGAGTTTTGCCCAACATAGGTCAGGACATTTTCCCCGGAGAGTTCTGTATTGAATAGAGCTACGGTAATACGGCGGCGGGCGCACTCCTCCAACAACTCGTTGGCTGCTTTAAGAAAGACCGGTGGAAACACAATAGCCTCCGGTCCGGTTTTCAAGGCTACCGCTGATTTTTTCGCAAAATCGTCCTGATCAAACAAATTAAAATAAAAACGCTCCAGCTCTACTCCGTAATGCCGGACAGACTGCCAGGCTTTTTCTACCCCCTTATTAGGTAACTCCCAATAAGGATCAATTGCAGGGTCAGGTAACAAAACGGTAATACGGAGCACCTTTCGGGAGGCCAGGGTACGGGCAATGATATTGGGTTCGTAACCCAGCTCTTCCATGACCGCTTTTACGCGGGCGCGCTTTTCCGGTGAAACATTCCCCCGCTTATGGATAACCCGGTCTACGGTCCCGGTTGAGACCTTCGCTTTTTTGGCGATGTCTTTAATTCGAATTTGATTTTTCATTAATCCTTGTAGGTTGTAACTACACAAAGAACAGATTCGTAAAACATGTCGTCAACAGCCGGAATGTGAGACACAACTGCTATAATACGTATAAAATTAGATATGTGTCCGAGCACAGCATTAAAATATTTTAAATTACTCGCATAAAACTAGAAAAAATTATACTTTTGTAGTACATCACATAATTATATCAAGGAAAGCCTTTCATTCTGGCTGGATAATATCATGAAATTTTGAGCACACTCGCGTTAGGCGTTGATATAGGTGGAACGAGTACCAAGCTTAGCTTGGTGGACCGAACGGGTGCTATTCTACAGCGTTTTGCTTTCCCAACACATGGAAGCAACAATGTTGACTATCCTACCGCCCTCGTAAACGCTGCACAAAAACTGATTCAGTATGCTCCACGTCCTTTAGAAGGAATCGGCGTAGGTGCCCCCGGCTGCGACCCTGCCACCGGCTATATCAGTTATGCGGTCAATCTGCCTTTTTCGGCTCCTTTCCCTATTCGTGATTTTTTATCTCAAAAACTGTGTGCGCACACAGTTCTGGTGAAGGACTCTACAGCTGCGGCCCTGGGGGAAAAAATGTGGGGCGGTGCTCAGCAGATGGAGAACTTCGTGCTGGTGGCACTGGGCACTGGCCTGGGTAGTGCCTTTTATATTAACGGTGGAATTGTCCGGGGCGGCCACGGCCTGGCCAGTGAGCTGGGCCATACTATTGCGGTCCCAAACGGGCGGCAATGCAGATGCGGGCGCAGTGGCTGTCTGGAAACCTACGTCTCTGCCACCGGGCTGCGCAGGACCTGTCAGAGGCTCATGAGTCAAAATATAATCCCGAGTGCCCTGCGGGAGCTTCCTGAGTCGGCTTTAACCGCTAAGACCATCGCTATGGCAGCTGGTGAAGGAGACCCACTTGCGCAAATGGCCATGGAGGATTTGGCCAGACGGCTGGGGCAGGCTCTGGCATCAGTGGTTATGCAGCTGGACCCTGAGGGTATCTTTCTTTCCGGTGGACTTGCTAATGCAGGACCCGCACTTGCCGAGCGCATCACCCACCATATGAACGAGCAGTTACTCCCCGCTTTCAGAAATAAAGTGGCGGTGAAGGTCTCCCAATTAGGTGCGGATACTGCAGGCACCCTCGGTGCAGCGGCCCAAGTCTACATGGGAACTACAGTACTACGATAAAAAGCAAGCAATATTAACTGAAAACGCTAGTTCACTTATGAGGAATTTTCTAAAGTACCAGTTGCGATCTGTTGAAAAAATGCAGACTACTGTTTGGCCCAAAGCAACCGACGGCTCCGTTCATGTTGCCAAGTCCATTGCACTGGCTATCCGACAACGCCAACAGGAAAACAAACATATCGTCTTAGGGTTGGCAACCGGCTCCTCTCCTATTCAGGTCTATAGAGAGTTGGTTCGCATGCACAAAGAAGAGGATTTAAGCTTTGAAAATGTAATCACCTTCAACCTGGATGAGTACTATCCAATGCAGCCTAAAGCCCGGCAGAGCTATGTGCGCTTCATGAAGGAACACCTCTTTGATCATATTGATATACTGCCAAAGAATGTTTACATCCCGGACGGCACCCTACCGATGGATGATGTCGAGGCCTACTGTGAGGAATACGAGCAGAAAATCAAATATTGCGGAGGTATAGATATCCAGCTGCTGGGTATTGGCCGTACCGGACACATTGGATTCAACGAGCCGGGGTCCTGGGAAACCTCGGTCACCCGTATGGTGCGCCTGGATGCAATTACACGCAGAGATGCGGCGAAAGACTTTGACCAGGAAGATGATATTCCCTACCGGGCTATTACCATGGGGATTCAGACCATTATGAATGCCCGAAAAATCTTTCTCCTTGGCTGGGGCCAGCACAAGGCTGCGATCTTGCAAAAAGCGGTAGAAGAAGAAATTACACCAAATATCCCTTCTACCTTTCTTCAGAAACACCCGGATGTCAGCGTCCATCTTGATTTTGGAGCAGCAGAGTTGCTGACCCGCTTCGATTCTCCATGGCTGATCGGCATCTGCAACTGGAACGAAGACCTCATCTGCAAGGCTGTCACCTGGCTATCGAGGAAAACGCAGAAGCCAATCCTGAAACTAACAACGGAAGACTATGCAGAAAATGGACTGAGCGACCTAACCATTGAGCACGCATCCGCCTATAATATCAACATCCGTATTTTCAACCGCCTGCAACATACCATTACAGGATGGCCGGGCGGCAAACCAAATGCAGATGATACCACCCGCCCGGAGCGCAAAACCCCAGCTAAAAAACGAGTCATTATTTTCAGCCCCCACCCTGATGACGATGTCATATCCATGGGCGGGACTTTTCAGCGCCTGGTTGATCAGGGGCATGAGGTACATGTAGCTTACCAGACTTCAGGAAATATTGCGGTACACGATCACCACGCCCGTCATTTCCTGGAGTTCTGTCTCGAATTGATGGATGCCGAAAAAGAAGACCATAAGGGCCTCCAAACCCGGGTAAAGCAGATGCTCAATCAGGTCATAACAAAAGATGCTGCAAATGTTGCTGCTCAGGAAACCCGATTGATCAAAGGACTGGTCCGGCGGGGAGAAGCCAGAGCAGGTGCACGGTTGTGTGGACTGGCAGAAGACCAGATCCACTTTCTTGATATGCCCTTTTACGAAACAGGGCGCACCCGTAAGAAGCCACTGGGAAATGAGGATATTCAGATTATTGTAGCCCTGATGAACGAAATAAAACCCCACCAGGTTTATGCGGCCGGTGACCTGGCAGACCCGCACGGCACACATGCCACCTGCCTCGACGCCATCTTCCAGGCCTTTGAGCAAGTAAAGGCGGAAGACTGGGCACAGGACGCCTGGCTATGGCTTTACCGTGGAGCCTGGCACGAATGGCCTGTACATGAAATTGAGATGGCAGTACCGGTCAGCCCGGTCGAGCTGCTCAAAAAACGAGACGCCATCTTTATGCACCAGTCGCAAAAAGACCGCCCCCCCTTCCCAGGCAATGACTCCCGCGAATTTTGGCAGCGTGCAGAGGACCGAAATAAGGACCTCGCCCATGCCTACCGCTCGCTTGGGTTGGCAGAATATGAAGCAATGGAAGCCTTCAGCCGATGGAAATTTGACTGGCAGGTGGGCAAACAACTGTCACCGGTAAAAAAAGAACCTGCCAAGCCCGTTTCTAAAAGCAAAAAGGTTAAAACGAAAGCCTGACGGAAAGGATTTCTTAGGCTTATTAGCGTTTATTACAATAAGAATTTAAGTTTCATACACTATTTTTTCAGGTAGGAAGGCATAACGCCTTCCTACTTTTGTAATTTGGCTGGAAGAAACAAAAATCAATTTCATGAAACGTATTTTTTCGATAGGTATCACAGTACTTGCTTTCCTCACAATGTCAGCATTGCCTGCTGCGGCTCAGGACAAAAAAAGCCAGGAATCTACTACACAGGAATCCAAAAAGAAAAACAGGCAAAAAGCAATGCGTGAACGCATCAAGAACATCCCTGCAGACAGCTTGACGGAAGCCGACATTATCCCTATGCCTAATCTGATAAAAGCCCAGAAAGGGACAATGGTTGTCATAGGCTCGGATACAGAAATCCAGTTTGACGAATCCAACGAAGCCCTGTCAACTGCAGTTGGGCACTTACAAAAGTGGCTAAACAGTCAACGGCTGGAACCTGTGCCGGAGGGTCTGAAAAAGACCATCATCCAGATTCAGGTAAAGGACTCCCTCGACAAGCAGGAAGCCTACCGACTCAGGGTTTCTCCAAAAGGAGTCCAGATTGGTGGTTCAGATGCCGCAGGCGTATTTTATGGTATTCAAAGCCTGATACAGCTCAGCCAACCCTGGGAAAGGAAACGGACTCGCCTGATCGGGATACCGCATACCATCATACAAGATCAACCAGCCTTTGCTTACCGGGGCATGCACCTCGATGTTGGCAGGCATATGTTTCCTGTAAAAAGTATAAAGTCATACATTGATATGCTGGCACGCTATAAAATGAACCGGTTCCACTGGCACTTAACAGAAGACCAGGGCTGGCGTATCGAGATCAAGCAATACCCAAAATTACAGGAAGTAGCCGCCTACCGTAAGGAAACCCTCAAAGGGCACTACAGCGACCAGCCGCATCAATTTGATGGTAAGCGATACGGTGGTTTTTACACCCAGGAGGAAGTTAAGGAAATTGTGGCTTATGCTCAGGAACGGTTTATTACCGTGATCCCTGAAATTGAACTGCCGGGCCACGCGCAGGCTGCTATTGCAGCTTACCCGGAATTAGGCTGCACCGATAAGCCCGTAGAGGTAGCCACCAAATGGGGGATTTTTGAAAATGTCTATTGCCCTTCTGAAGAAACTTTTACTTTCCTCCAAAATGTCCTGACAGAAGTTATGGCCTTATTTCCAAGCCAGTATATTCACATTGGCGGAGATGAATGCCCCAAAACACAATGGGAGGAGAGCAAACTCTGTCAAAACATCATAAAAGAAGAAGGCCTGAAGGATGAACACGAATTACAATCCTGGTTTATCGGCCGCATTGAAAAATTCCTAAACGACAATGGCAGGCAGATCATTGGATGGGACGAAATCCTAGAAGGCGGCCTGGCTCCTAATGCAACGGTTATGAGCTGGCGGGGAGAAGCCGGTGGCATTGAGGCTGCTAAACAGGGGCACGATGTCGTAATGACCCCAACAACTTACTGCTATTTTGATTATTACCAATCCAGTCATCCGGATGAGCCACTTGCCATTGGCGGTTTTCTTCCGCTGGAGAAAGTTTACAATTACCATCCGGTCCCTGAAGAGCTGAGCAAAGAAGAGGCAACGCATATCTTAGGTGCGCAGGGCAATGTCTGGACGGAATACATCCCGACACCATCTAAACTGCAGTATATGGCCTACCCGAGAATGCAGGCACTTGCTGAAGTCGTTTGGTCCGGAGAAAAAAAACCAGGCTATGATCACTTCGTAAAACGGCTGAGCCACCATTTGGAATGGATGGAACAAGAAGGCATTAATGCGGCCTCCCACATTTATGATGTCGACCTCAAGGTCGTTGGCGGCCAGGGGGAACCTTTAAAAATTGAGGCCACCAACCCTGTGGGAGAGGGCCGGTTTAAGGTCAGTAAAGTTCCTGCAACTGGAATGTACGACTTTCCCTACCTGGAACCCTTTGAGCCGGAAACCGGGAGGTATACCGTTCAAAGTTATCTCCAAGGTGTGAAAACAGGCCGCTCTGCCACCCTCAGCTTTGCGGGCCACCTTGCCGCCGGGCAAAAGCTCACCCTGGAAACTACAGCGCACCCCAAGTACAACGGTGAGCAGTCTCAGGTCATCCTCAATGGTGTCAACGGTAGTAACGAGCGCCACGGCGATGCGGAATGGCTGGGACTGGAAGGTGAAGACTTTGTCGGCACAATCGAATGGGAGAAGCAGCAGATCATCAAAAACGCTACCCTGCGCTTCTTCCATGGGCCAGGGCAATGGATTTATGCGCCAAAGCGCGTCAAGATCAGTACCTGGGACGAGGCTGCCGGCAACTGGAAAACCATCAGCCAATCCGATGTAAAAGCTCCCGAGGGCAAAATCGCTAAGGTGCAACTGGAATTTGGGGAAGTACGAACCTCAAAAATCAGGATCGAGATAGAAAACTACGGCAAAATTGACGCCGGTAAGCAAGGTGCCGGGCACGAAGCCTGGCTCTTTGTAGATGAAATCAGAATAGATTAGCAGTGAGGCCCGCCGGGCTACTACCCGGCGGGCCTTTTTGCCAAAACGACAACCAACGAACACAACTTATGAATCTCGCAGGACTTGACTGGGGCATCATCGGTGCCTTCTTCGTAGTATCATTAACTATAGGCCTTATCGTTTCCCGCCAATCGGGAAAAAACTACAAAGAGTTCTTCCTCTCTGGCAGAGGGATGCCCTGGTGGTTACTTGGTATTTCTATGGTAGCAACCACCTTTTCTGCTGACACCCCGAACCTGGTTACGGATATTGTACGCAACAACGGCGTAGCAGGTAACTGGGTATGGTGGGCTTTTCTGCTGACAGGTATGCTCACTGTTTTTGTATACGCAAGGCTATGGAGACGGTCCGGCATTATGACCGATCTCGAATTCTACGAGCTTCGTTACCACGGCAAGACTGCTGCTTTCCTGCGGGGCTTCCGGGCCATCTATCTGGGTGTTTTTTTCAATATCATGATCATGGCGACGGTAACGCTGGCCGCTATTAAAATCGGTGGCGTCATGCTCGGGCTTGGCCCGCTGGAAACGGTCCTCATCACCTCAGTAGTGACCGTAGTTTACACTTCACTAGGTGGTTTACGAGGCGTTATTCTGACTGACTTTTTCCAATTCATCCTGGCCATGGTGGGCATCATCTGGGCCGCGGTTGTAATCGTTAACCTTCCCGAGATAGGCGGTTTGGAAAAACTGTTTGCTCACGAAGAGGTGCGTACCAAACTCCACCTGCTGCCCGATTTCACAGACAGTAGTCAGTTGATCCCGTTGTTTATCCTGCCACTCGCAGTACAGTGGTGGAGCGTTTGGTACCCAGGCGCAGAGCCCGGTGGTGGTGGTTATATTGTGCAGCGCATGTTGTCTGCCAAAGATGAAAAAAATGCGGTAGGCGCTACCTTGCTTTTCAATATTGCCCACTATGCCCTTCGCCCGTGGCCCTGGATTCTAATTGCCCTGGCTTCAATTGTCGTTTTCCCGGACCTGGAGTCCCTGCGGCAGGCGTTTCCCAATGTGAGCGAACAGGTGGTGAAAGACGACCTGGCATTCCCAGCTATGCTAACTTATCTGCCCAGTGGCTTATTAGGACTGGTCATTGCTTCCCTTATCGCGGCCTTTATGTCTACCCTTTCTACCCACCTTAATTGGGGAGCATCTTATATCGTACATGACTTTTACCGCCGCTTCATTAATAAAGAAGCCTCCGAAAAAACACTGGTTCGACTGGGCCGGTGGTCAACGGTCGGATTAATGGTCCTAACGGCTTTATTTGCTTTGGTGCTGGAAAATGCACTACAGGCCTTCAATATTTTGCTGCAAATCGGAGCAGGTACAGGCCTTATCTTTATTCTGCGCTGGTTTTGGTGGCGCATCAGTGCCTTCAGCGAAATCACCGCTATGGTCGTTTCGTTTCTGATGGCGATTTACCTGGAGGTTATTCATCCGGGCGAATTGGAAAGCCATACCAAATTGCTGCTGGGCGTAGGCATAACCACAGTGAGCTGGATTCTCGTTACTTTTCTGACCCCTCCAACTGACCAAAAAACCCTGATCGCGTTTTACCGCCTGATCAAGCCCTCACCTGGTGGCTGGCGATCCGTCATTAATCAAGGCAAAGCTGATGGGACACTAACCGAGGCAGAAGTCGTCCCCGGGCAACTACCGATGGAGATCGGAGCCATGGTCATTGCCTGCTTTACAGTGTATTCGGCCCTGTTTGCTACTGGTTTTTGGATCTACGGGAATACCATATCGGCTGTCGTCTCTACAAGTGTCGCTGTGGTTGGTGCAGTGCTTCTGATGTTGTTATGGAAGCGTTTAAATGCAGTGAAAAAAATGTAGCTGGCGGGAAAGAAAGGGCAGCAGCAAACTTAGTTAACAGGAGGTGTGTATAGAACTTGCACAAAGTGCTGCCCTTACAGGGCTTAAACCAACTGCCATTAAATTCCTGGAGTGTTGCCCCAGTCAATTATCTATAACTCCTTCGGAGTTTGGCAAGCATTTAGCCCTTTGACGTGCAATTTGTTATGCACACAACAGGGGCAGGATTTTCCGATTCGGAAAAACATTCCTATTTTGGGTGCCAACCTTTAAACCATTGACCCAATATGGCCAACGTCCTTTCCCACAGCCTTCTTACTGAATTCGACATCCACCTTTTCCGCAGCGGCACACATTTCAAGCTGTACGAAAAGCTGGGCAGCCACCCGATTGAAGTAGACGGGCAGGCTGGTACTTTCTTTGCGGTTTGGGCGCCCAATGCGCAGTCCGTTTCCGTTATTGGTAACTTCAATTACTGGAACCGGGAGAGCCATGCCCTCCTGCCCCGCTGGGATGGTTCTGGTATCTGGGAAGGATTTATTCCTGGTATCGGGAAAGGCGAATTGTACAAATACCACATCCATGCCAAGGACGGACGCCACCTCGAAAAGGGCGACCCCTTTGCTCTGTTTTGGGAAATCCCACCCAACACGGCTTCTATTATCTGGGATATCGGCGACTATAGCTGGCAAGATAAATCCTGGATGGATAAGCGAAAAGACATTGCTGGCCTCGACAAGCCTTACTCCGTCTATGAAGTTCACATGGGGACCTGGAAAAAGACGCACGGCGGACTGCGGAGCCTAAGCTATAAAGAGATGGCTGATGAAATGGTCAGCTACGTAAAGGAGGTCGGCTTTACGCACGTAGAGTTTTTACCTGTGATGGAACACCCCTATTTCCCAAGCTGGGGCTACCAAATTACGGGCTATTTTGCACCGACCAGCCGGTACGGTACTCCTCAGGAGTTCATGCACCTGGTAGATGCTTTCCATCAGGCCGGAATCGGAGTCATACTCGATTGGGTCCCCTCCCACTTCCCCACGGATGCCCACGGTCTGGCTGACTTCGATGGTACCCACCTTTATGACCATGCCGACCCACGCAAGGGCTTCCACCCCGACTGGAAAAGTGCTATCTTCAATTATGGACGGCACGAAGTGAAAGCTTTCCTGATTTCTAATGCCCTGTTTTGGCTCGATCGCTACCACATTGATGGGCTTCGGGTGGATGCGGTGGCCTCTATGCTATACCTGGACTATTCCCGGGAAGAGGGCGAATGGATACCAAATATCCACGGTGGGAACGAAAACCTGGAAGCAAGTGCTTTCCTGAAAGAATTCAATGAATCTGTCTACGAGGAGTTCCCGGATACCATAACGATTGCCGAAGAGTCTACCGCCTGGACCGGAGTGTCCCGTCCCACCTTTGAGGGAGGCTTGGGCTTTGGCCAAAAATGGATGATGGGCTGGATGCATGATACCCTTAGCTATTTCCAGCAGGACCCGATTCACCGGCAGTACCATCATGGCGAAATCACATTCAGCTTGGTCTACGCATTTAGCGAAAACTTCATGCTCCCGCTTTCCCACGATGAGGTCGTACACGGTAAAGGCCCCATTATTGACCGTATGCCCGGCGATGAATGGCAGAAGTTTGCCAACCTTCGCCTGCTCTATGGCTATATGTTTACTCACCCCGGCACGAATTTGCTGTTTATGGGGGATGAATTTGGCCAAACCAGTGAGTGGAATATCGAAAAGGGCCTGGAGTGGTGGTTAACCGAATTTGACCTTCATAAGGGCATGCTGTCCTGGGTCAAAGCGCTCAACGGTTACTACCGGAACACTGCGGCCCTTCACCAGAAGCAATTCAGCCCCGAGGGCTTTCAGTGGATTGACCATAATGACAACCAAAACAGTACTATTTCCTACCTGCGCTATGGTGAAGACTCCAAAAGCCCGGTAGCCGTAATTTGCAACTTTACACCTGTCGCCCGCCCGGGTTATAAAATCGGGTTACCGCTTTACGGCACCTGGAAGGAAGCTCTGAACAGTGACGCCAAAGCCTACGGGGGATCGGGCGACCACCACAATACGAAATTGATTAAGACCGTGCAGGAAACCTACCATGGCCGGCCTTACAGTGCGGAAGTGACCCTGCCCCCGCTTGGCATTTTGGTTTTAGAACTCAACAAAGAAATGAACCCCAAGGTACCGAAAGCCGCCCAAAAGAAAATTTCTTCCAAAGCTGGCGCTAAACCTAAAGCCCCGAAAAAAGTAACCAGGAAAGCAAAAACGAAGTAAAAAAGCGACCTTGGTATTACCTCGAGTTATGCTATCCGGGGGGGCTGTAGGGTTACCCCTCCGGTGGGAAAAGGAACTGTCCGGACTCCCGGTCCCAATGCAGCTTGATCTCCTCCCGGCGCAGGCGGTCGAAGGCTGTGCAGGCGATCTGTTCCTCCGGGCTAGCGGAATCCCTACAGTAGTAAAAACGCTTTCCGGTAAATACAGAAGCGGTGAGCGTGGTACCCCGCTGCGGCAAATCCAGCAGGACTGGCAGGGCTTCTTCCAGGATTGCCGGCTCCTCGGCATAGTCTAGTTCCAGAAAGTCCTCCACCGAAATCGCCCCGAGCGTATGTTCCGTCCAGTCGTACTGATCAGGATGCTCCGGACGCAGGAAATGGTATTCCTGCGTGGCGTCCACGCCATCGTATGCCCTTTTGCTTACGGCGATCACAGGGTTACCGATGGCCAACCGAAAGAGTACGACCTGTACATGGTAGGTGCCGCCACCAGTGCCTTCGTCAATGATCTCAATAAAGCCATTCCTGAGATCTACCGTCGCCTCGAGTTCCATTTCCAGACTGGATTCTGCCAACCATTTATCCCCTTTTTGGGTCAACTCATAGGGAGTGCTATAGGGCGGCTCAAGGCTGCGGTAATAGTCCAGCACATTCTTCCGCTTTGGTGTTTCCGCTTCAGAAGTTTCAGCGGTAGACCGCGGGGGTGTTTCGGGCTGCTCTTTAATAGCGGCAGCGGTGTCTGTACCGACAGCGGGTGTTTTGTCCGCGTCCTGGATCGTCCCTCCTGAACAAGCCACAAGAGTACTGCTCAGGAATGCCCAGATTAATATTCTTATTGAAAGATGCATAGCATTGGTTTATCTGAATAATTGAATATCTCCTTCATAAAGCGTTGTGAATCCATCCACCCAGCGCACCTGCATGACGTAGGCGTAAACCCCGGCCTCTGCGCGTTCTCCTCTGAAAGTACCGTCCCAGGCAGACACTCCATTCTTACCTTCGAAAACCAGCCCGCCCCAGCGGTTGTAAACCTGAAAGTTGAGTACCTCTGCAATGCCTGCTCCCGGATAAATCTCAAAGCGGTCATTTATCCCATCTTCATTGGGTGAAAAAGCATTCGGGATGTAAATCTGCCGTGTACCGTCTACCTGTAGAAACAGATCAGCTGAATAGGCACACCCACCGTCCAGCGTTAAAGTCAACTCAATATCAACGGAACTCGTTGCCAGTAAGCTGGGGTCCAGGCAATTCGTACAGCTGAGCACTGCCCCGGAGTCTGCTACCCATTGCAGCGTGGACAGGTTTGGGTCAATAGGAGCAGTGGAAATAATCTCCAGTTGCACCGAGTCACCAAATGAAGCAGGATTGGGCTGCGCGACCAAATCTATACTTAGGACATCAGGCGTTACCAGTGTTAAGGAAATAGTGGTATCACAGTTATTGTTATTAGTGATGGTAATATCATAAGGACCGGGCTCCAGCCCTTCAAAAACCGGATCACTTTGTTCAGCGCCACCATTGAGGGCAAAGTTATAAGGCGAAGTGCTACCGCTAAGGCCAGAGAAAGCAATCAAGCCCGTAGCTTCACCCGGACAAGCCGGATCCACCGTTTCAACCTCAAAATTAATGGGTGGCACATCCGGAAGTGCAATGCTATCCTGCGAAATCGAACAACCGGTATCATCGGTGACCGTGTAAGCGAATAAGCCGGGCCATAACCCGTTGATGGTAGCCGAGTTTTCGTTAATGGGTATTCCATTACGGGTCCACTCCACCTGATATGGCGCTGTACCTCCGGTGATATCCAGAGAAAGCAGGCCCGAAGCTTCGCCCTGACAGGTGGGCGGGCTAACCGTAACTTCAGCCTGTGGTACACCAGGCGATTGCAGCATGAACGAAGAACTCGTAAAACAACCCGGCCCTACGGTAACAACGGCCTCATAGGTGCCGTCTGACAAACCACTCAACATCATTACATCCCCGGCGATCAGCATTCCACTCTCATCAAACCACTGTACAGTGCTACCAGGGTCTCCTCCGCTAAAGGTGATACTCGCCGTGCCATTATTTTCACCACAATCCGGTGGTGTACTTTCCTGCGTTATCTCCGGTAATTCCAACAGGTTGATCTCTACTTCATCCGTGACGGTACCACATGCAGTAGTCAACTCCAGTGTGTAGACACCCTCTTCAGCTACCAGGATCTGAGGTGTAGTAGCGCCATTACTCCAGGCATAGGCTCCGGGCATTTCAAGGTCAGGACCGATCTCCAAGGTGTCGCCCTCACAGGCTTCCTGATCAGCTCCGAGGGCAACGGCTTCTTCAGGTGTTACCACTAAAATAGAATCTTCTGCGGTACACTCGTCCTGAGTTACGGTCACACTGTAAAGACCAGGCGCTGTTACGGTGAACGTCGAGTCCACACTACCATTTTGCCACAGATAGGTCGCGGTGCTATCCAGGTCCGGATCAAGGAGCAGGTCGCCGCCGGCACAGAGCAAGGTGTCGTTGCCGAGGTCCAGGGTAAAGGCGCCATTAACAGGGCTGGAAATAAAATTTGAATTGGAAGCCGTGACCTCCATATCTGAGGAAGTGGTCAGTGTAATGCCGGTAAAAGTAAGGGGCGCTACATTTAGGTTTACAGCGGAAAAGAAAGCATCCGGCAGCGGGTCCGCACAAATGCCCTGCCCGTCAGCATCCACTTTTACCATACGAAAGCTTTCCCGGTCGTAGATATCTTCAAAAACATAGGCATAGTAACCCTCTGAGGTGATCGCCAGTGGGCTGCTCCTGGAGCGGAAAGGACTGTTCAGGAACCCTTCTTCCGCCAGTTCAAGCCCCCAAACTAACTCGCCGTCTTTGCTGATTTTAGCCAGGGCTGGCCGAACGTCTCCGGAGTTGTCAATATCTGTGCCCCCGACAAACAGTAAGTTGCCATCGGGTGTGGAAACCAGATCTTCAGCTTCTCCGTAAAAAGAGAAATTAAAACCATTGAATTCTACTGTCACCAAGTCCTCTACCAAAGTAGCAGCTCTTGACCAGAAAACAGAACCATCCAGATTGATACGGGAGATGATAGCCCCCTGTGGCCCGCCGGATGAGGCGGCACTGAGCGCTGTGGATTGCAACAGCGCAAAGGTACCGTCCAGTAAAGGCACTACCTGCACACCACTGCTGCTAAAGTCCTGTAACCTATAGGTGTTGGCCCAAAGCTGCTCGCCCTGCTCATTCAGGCGCACGACAAAAGCGGCATTATCAAATGATGACCCGATACTGCCCGTCACCAGGTACCCACCGGCGGGGACCTCGGCAACATCCCAGCCTGTGGCATTAAACCCACTAACCGGATAGTACTGCCCCCACTCTACGCCACCCGAAGCATCGTATTTGACCAAGTATAAAGCCGTCTCGATCTGAGGGCTGTGATGCCCCGCGAATAGGTATCCGCCGTCTGAAGTAGGCAAGCCTGCATATCCCCGCTCCAGCAAGTCCGGATTACCTGGAAATTGAGACCATTCAAGTGTGCCATCTGAATTTCCTTTGGCTAAAAAGCCGTCAAAATACACTGTAGTGGAAGTCCCTGAAAGCACAAACCCTCCATCTTCAGCTGTAGCGATATCGGTAATAGATTGAAAAGTGCCGGAATCGTATTCCTGCGACCACGCTGAGGTATTGGTATTATCGATCCGTGTTACAATAGCGTCATTCGTGTTACCGGTTGGGTTATTGAAGCCATTAGCGATAGAACTTAATACATAGATACTTCCGTCCGGGCCGGCAGTTGCAGCGAGTACCTGCACCGAGTCGCCAGTCGTACATTCAAACCGGAATTCCCCAGGCTGAGCCTGAGCAAGTGTAATAAAAGAGCAGGCAAGTATGGAGAGCAGTATAGGTTTCATGGATAAAATATATTGACGTTCCAAACGGACAATACCGTTTAGCTCCAGTTGTGTTTCAGCATAATCTGATAAATCAGGGACTTGGCGTGTTCCTGACTTACACCAGTGACGACCAGTGTGGCTTGTTTGAATAAGGCAACAGTCGTAGCCGGATAAGTCCCTGCCTCCCCCGGGAACCAAGCCATTGGCACGCTGGTACCCTGCAGGACCTGATAGCCGGCACCTGCGTTATGCTCTTGCCATTCACTGGCCACAATCTGGAGCTGTGGAGTATCCTGAGCCGGGGCAGGTCCGTATAAGTAAAAGTGCAGCATTTGTATTTCAGCCCGAGCAGGCATTAAAAAAATACAGGCCGACTTTTCCTCCAGACCAGCGGCAACCGGAGTGGATTTACGAACGGGTTCCTGAACGATCTCCTGAATCGCTTCCAGGGACAGTAGTGCTGTTGCATCCGGTAGGCTAACTACTTCCTCGTTTCCACTGCCACAGCTAAAGAAGATGAACAAAACGACCAGACTTAAGAGCGTAGGTTTCATACCTTTTTACTGGCAAACTTACAAAAGCCATTGCAAAAATGGAGTAGCCCAATGGTAGCGTGCCCTATATATTTCAAAGTAGGGTACCGGAACAGCCCGGAAACCATTGAGGACCGGCGCTACATTCGGCATGGTGCTCCCGCAAAAATTAAACGCTTCACTGCCGTTTGCTGCCCCTTGCCCAAAGGATTTCCACATCAGCCAAGGGAAAGCCCCGCTTTCACGAGCCCCCTCCCCATTGCCCGCCGTCACCGGATAGGTAACGCCGTGCGAATGCATCAGGTAGACCCCACTGTGCAAACTGCCATCTTTGTGCCGGGCCAATAGCAATTGTACATTCCCGGATGCCCGGGCTGCTTCGTCCATACGTTGTAACAACGATAAGGTAACAGGCGCGGTAAGCCCCTGCCGGTCGAACGTATGCTCAATGATGGAAACCAGCGCCTTTAGATTTGTGCTTTCTTCCAGCACCAGCACTTTCTCCCCTTCCTTGACACTGTACTTAACAGAACGGTTAAACTGCCTTCGCACCGTATCTAAATCAGATAACCCGCGGATAACGAAATGGTAGCGGAGTTGTGACTGAAAGCCTTCCCAAAGAAAGGGCATCCAGTTTTGAGTCCCGGGATGAAGCTTTTGGATATGCCCCCAGTGCCCTGGTAATTGTTCCAGCAAACGCGGAATGACTTGCCGGTCAAAGGTAAATTGATCGGCGGCGGAAAATGTATCGTATGCGCGGTATCGCCAAAGCCCCAGATAGGGCGTGAGGGGCGGCGATAATAACAAGGTTGCGCCCTTTGCTTTCCTGATGTGATAGGGAAGAGCGGCAGCAACCGCCCCTTTCTTATCGTACCCAAGCGCCACGCCCCATTGGTCAGCACCGCATACGGCATCCAACCACCAGGGATGGTTAAAGTCGGGGACTTTGTTGTTTTGACAAAAATCCTGGTATACTGTTTTGTTACTAGATGCCATAGTTTTGGTTTCCTGTCTTGTCTTGTCCCCCATACCGAAAAGCACTGCATTACGGCTCTTACAATGAAACGAAATGCAAGCAAAATTGAAAAATAAAATTCAAACCGAATAGCAGAAAAGAGTATTGCCCGGATTCCTGACTGCCCTATACAGGTCCCTGACTATCATTGATACCCATTCTTAGACCTCCTTGTTAAGGATTCAAAGCGCAGATCTGAAGTGATCACTATCGGAGTCCTCGCTGTACCCAAAGCAGTCCTGGAAAACCCTGGAAACTTTTGTGTGAATACTCTTTTTCGCCTTGCTCCAACAACGTGCCCGGAAACGGTGACATCACGATCACAACCAGTTCCAATGGCTCCTTTGGTTTAGGTGAAGATAATATTTCCTTTGCCCGTCAATCATTATGTCGCATAGTCACAGATATTCAGCATTAGAGGAAACTGCATCCGCCACTGTCTTCAATCAGTTTGGGCAATTCATTGCAGCGTGGAAAGTGCCCCCGGTCAACAACTCAGTGATCAGCGTGTCGTCAACTGGGCAATCGGGCTATACTACCTACAAGTCAGCTCCCTGGCTACGAGTCAACACCCGTTAAAGTCATCAAAACTCTTTAACCGGGTAATGATCTGCATTACCGGGGCTTATTTTTTGGGGTTTCCTGATTTGTAATTATTACTTTTGCCCTGCAAAATATTGACTGATTTAATTAGAAAGATATGAAACAACTACTTGTAGCCACCATGGCATTACTAACTATAGCTTGTAATGCTCCTTCTTCCCAGGGCGCCAGCAACGATAATGAAAGCAGTACGTCAGCGGTGACGCCGAGGGCTGTTCGTGACAACTCCCCTGCTGAGTCCCCGGATATACAACTCACTCTGCAAGGGATAAGTGGCGGTGTTCAGGCCTCCCTGATCGGTCACTTGAATGAACAACGCTTCCGCGCAGACTCAGCCATGGTAAGCGCTAACGGAGAGGTCCGCTTCAAGCGTGAAGAACCTTACCTGCCTGGATTCTACTACGTTCTGATACCCCAACAGGCCGTTGTTCAACTACTTATCGACAAAGACCAGACGATGCAGCTGCAAGCAAATGGCGGCGATGTTATAGAGAGCATGAAGGTAGAGGGTAACCTGAATAATGAAGTCCTGTACCAGAACCTCAAATTTGAACAAAGCCAGTCGCCCAAATTTGATGCTATTTCCACTCAGCTGCAAGGAGTACAGAAAGGCAGCGCTGAGTACGACCGCCTGACAGCAGAACGCAGTGTATTGGTAACAGAACGCAAGGCAAAACTTAATACCCTCTTTGAAACGTATCCCAATACCTTGTTCACCAGTTATAAAAGAGCCGGCCAAAACCCTGACCTCCGGGAGCCCAAACGACCAGATGGCAGCATCGATACGGAGGCTCAGGTGTACTTTTTCCGCCGTGACTTTTGGGATGGAGTTGATTTTACCGATGAGCGCCTGCTGCATACACCAGTTATATTCAATAAGCTCAATCGCTACATTACGGAGCTCACCGCACAAAACCCGGACTCTCTCAAAGCCGCTACCAAGTATCTCCTGGATAAAGTGGCGAACGATGAAGCCACAAAAGAGTACTTGAAGTTTTTTGCGAACTGGATTACCCTTAAGTATGAGCCAACAAAGACCACGCTTATGGATGCTGAAGCCATGTATGTGTTTATGGTTCAAAATTATTTCACTCGGGAACGCGCTTTCTGGGCGGACTCTATGAACATCTACGGCCTTCAGCAGCGTGCAGAAGAAATGGCTGGCAGCCTGGTGGGCAATCCGGCACCGAATATCACCTCTTTTGCGCCCGATGGTTCTGAAAAAATACTGCTCGACCTCAAAGCGCCATATCTAATTGTTTATATGTACAACCCGACCTGCGAACACTGTATGGAGCAAACTCCTAAACTGGTCAACTTCTACCGCCAATGGAAGAACAAGGGCGTGGACGTGTACAGTATTGCGCTGGATACTGACCAAAAAGAATGGACGGATTACATCAAAAAAACGGGTATGGCCTGGACGAATGTATTTGACCCATCCAACCGGTCGATCTATGGAAAATACTACGTAGATGTCACTCCCGAGATTTATGTTATTGGACCAGACCGGAAAATCATCGCTAAAAACATCAAGGTCAACCAAATCGAAGAGGTCATCCAAAGAGATAAAGAACAACGGTAAGTTGCCCTGTTAAGCCTGGTCGGACAGGTCCTCCTGATGACTAATACGGAGAACTCTTATCCTCTGAGTGCTGGCAAGGACTGGTCTGGTGCAAGACTGATGTGTGTGGACGGCCGTACAGTTATCCAGAAATAACTCCTTTTCCAGGGTCAGGCACAACTGGATTTGCCTGAGCAACTGGCGGTGGGCCTGTACTGGTTAGAAGTGTCCACCAGAGAAGGCTACCGGCAGGTATCCAAGGTCGTGAAGCGATAAACAAAAACACCTTTACGTAGTCAATTTAGAAAAGGGAGCCCTTCTGCAAAGGGCTCCCTTTTCTGTTTAATACACTGAAGAAGCCTGACTATGAAAGCACCTGCTAAACTCCCTTTAAATCCGTTAGACAGAACCACAAATCGCTGACTTTCACTGTTAACCCACCTCCACCTCTCCGTGTCAAATACACGCTTAATAAAGTAGTCAAGACGATGAGTGTCTGGATCAATGATTTGCGACATCGGAGCAAGCCACAACAAATCACAAGCTTGATGAAGCGTTCTTAGAATAAAACTACTTTGAACGCTTGAAAAACAAATAACCGGGTCGTCATAAGATTGAAAATAAAATTACTTTACTACGATTGTTTTTCCGCTTTTTGTCAAAACCGTACCGTCGATGAATACTATTCCTACAGCGTAGAGGTAAATACCCGGATTTACCTGCTGCTTTTTTATTGTGCGCCATGCCCAGAGCATAATAAACAAAGGGGCTACCGGTTCACACCAGCAGCCCCATTCTTTAAGCAGTAATCAGTGGCTATATTTTTATTGCCTTACTACTTTCAAAACTTCCCTGAAACCATCTTTGGTTACCACTTCAAGGAAATAAAAGCCGCCCGGTAAGTCCCCAACATTCCAATCAAGATGGGTATCACCTGCTTGCAAAACCTGCTCGCTGAGGCGCTGCCCAAATTCATTCAAGAGGGTAGCAGAACCGGATGCCGGCAAGGGAGCAGTAAAGGTCAAAGTAAAATTACTGCGCACTGGATTGGGCTGTACAACGGCTTTGAGCACATTATCAGTCTCTGCCTCCCAAACCATGCCCTGGGGCACTGATAAACCATTGTTGCCCTGGCTCAGATACTGGACTCTGTTAAATACGGCTGTCGCATCACCATTCGGGTCAGTCGAAAAGACCGCCAGGCCCATTTCTACACAGTTCTCCATAGGCAAATAGACTTGGTAAAAAGGCTGCCAACTTCCACCGTCACTATTGCGGTAAAAGCCGCGGATATAATCGCCCTGCCGCACCAGCCGCAGCCAATACGGGAAGGAAGCAAAGGAGAGGCTCGAAGACCTTGCCCCATTCTCCACCGTACGGAGATCCCGTCGCAACAGGCTCGTTAGGTTAGAATAGACCGCCACCATTTTTGACCCCGGGGCATTGCTCTCCCGGATCATTAGACCAGCATAGCCGCCCGAGATACTTTCTATACGTGCCTGAATACCACCATTGTTGCAAAGTTCCCGGCTGGTGAAGGCCAGATTGTCCGCATTCTGGGGAATGAGATTGTAACCGCCCGTACTTATGGTAAAGTCACCGCGGTTTGGATTATTGCTAGCGCAAGGATCATAGCTGTAGCTGCTGCCATCACCTTGGTCGCCAATGTCCGTGGCAGCCCAGCCGGAAGGCAGAGCATCACCCACTTCCACACTTACGTAGGCTATACAGTCATCGAAATTGCCCTTCGCATCGGTTGCCGTAACCACTACCTGGAAGTTTTGCCCGGCATCTGCGCAGTCATAAACTGTGGAAGAGAATTCAACCGATACAATACCACAGTTGTCCGTGCTATTCGCTGCATCATAGACATCGCTTTCCTGCACGGCGTACGTACCATCCGGCTGTATTTCTACTGTAGGGCTCAGGCAGACCGCTACCGGGGGTTCCTGATCAGATGGGGCGCAGCTTTCCCAAAGGTAAGTGTAAGAGGCTGTCACATCTTCTACAACAGTAATTCTACGCGCAACACCATTAGGAGCAGGAGCATTTACGGTGCAATCCTCTGCAATATCAAGGTTTTCAAACTGCCCTTGAGCGAAGAAGAACATGAAGTCATTCTCGCCAGCCGGCAATTCTACCGTTTTACAATAGATACCATTCCCCGTGTTCTGCAGAAAATCAGCACCGGGGTTGTACCCATTGTAGGCACCCACCACTGCTACTGCATCTACTGCAGAGAAACAAGAAAGATCCACACAAAGCTCAATATCAGCAGTAGGTGGAGCTGGACAGTTGTCTTCACAGGTTTCCCAGCCAAAAGTCACTGATTGAGGCATTCCCTCCTCTACTGTAATTCTACGCGCGAGGTCATCGGTAGGAGCTCCCGGAGAACTCACAACACAGGCACCAGCTCCAGCAAGGTTCTCAAACTGCTGCTGAGCAAAGAAAAACTTGAAATCATAAGTACCCGGATTCAGGTCTAATGTCTTACAGTATATACGGTCGCCCATATTCTGCGTCAGGAAGTCAGCACCCGGATTGAAGTTATTAAAAGACCCTGCCAACGCAACTGCGTCAGAAACAGGGAAGCAGTTAAGATCTACGCAAAACTCAACTTCTACTTCTGTAGACGGAGGAGGGGGAGGCGGCTTACAGGTCGAGAAATAGATATTGTCAACATAAAATGATCCGGAACGAACTGGTAAGCCAGAGAAAATCAGTTGAAAAATACTAGTCGTATTCTGCAACGTTGGACCTGTTACAAGGGCTGGATTAGCAAAGTCAGCCAATGGAATAGAAAAGGTATTCCATCCCGATTGAGTCGGGGTGAAAGCTATTTCCCCTTCTGTCTGAGGTCCGGAGTTATCAACCAATTTGACTCTGAAGACGGTCATATTCGACGTCCAGACATCAACATTGAAAGTAGTCATTCCAGATGCATCAATCTCATTGCCAGTACCTGGTTCGATGCCAAGAAAATCAACGTTTTCATACAGACGGGTATCATTACCTGCAATAGGTACAATATTACCACCAGTTGCTGCAGACCAAGGGGTCAACCAAGTATTAACGGTCACATCCGTGTAGGCGCCACTAAACATGGAAATTACTTCCTGATCACATTCCGGATCAGGGGCAGCTTCGCCAGGTTGGGCAGCTGCTTGCCCTACAAATAGGAATAAAGCCAAACACGCCGTAGCGAGTGGACTAAACCAGTTTCCAGGACGAACGAATATTTTATTCGTTGTTTTCATAAAATTACAATTTGTTATTAAAAAATTAAGTTCACTATCCATTCTTCACCACACCAGAGTAAGTCTGAGCCTCCGATAGAGACAGGGATCAAAACAAATCCAGGCCTGGCAAAGTCTCGTCAGAATAAAAACACTCTAAATTCTTATAAATAAGACTGTTAGTCAATTACTCCTTAAAATACGTAGCTATCTCTAGCAAGTTACTTCAATACGATTATTTCTCCGCTTTTAGACAAAATTGTCCCGTCGATATAGCTCCTGCCACCCTCAAAAAAAGAAGCTGCCTGCATTAGACCATATGTCTGAGAATTTGCTAGTGCGTATGCGCACGTTAGGAAATCTTTGGACATACCCTTTACTAAGGCTGACTTCTTTTGTTTAGAGCTTATTCTGACAGCAATGCTCATCATTATCGCATTAATACAAAATCTCCTCTGATCAGCTCCATATGCCCATCAATGAATACCACTTTTGCATAAAAAACGAATACGCCGGGGTCCATAGGCTCCCCCAGATAGCTACCATCCCAACCCAATAGCTCATTATTGAGTGCCTGCGCACTTCCTTCAAAAACCACCTCGCCCCAGCGGTCAAAAATCTGAAACTGATCCAGGCCGACCACATCGGGACCTGAGAAAAGCGTGAATCTATCATTCCTGCCATCGCCATTAGGGCTAAACACATTGGGGGCGTAGACCTTACGCGACTTTTCGACAATCACAGTGATGAAATCTGAAGTTGTACATCCTGCCGCATCTTGAGCGGTCAACTCGTAGGTGGTGGTTTGCTCAGGCATGACGAAGGGTTCCTCTCCAGTCAGGCTGTCGGGCCGCCAGACGAAATTGTCAATCTCAAAGTTTTTACCCGCTATTGTGAGCTGTACGCTCTCGCCCAGCTGTATGGTCTTATCCTCGCCCAGCTCTAAATTCAGCACCTCAGCCGGGCTAATGAACAACGGCTGGCTTATCTGACAGCCGTTGGCATCAGTCAGCAGCAGCTCGTAATTGCCATCCGGTAAGTTGCCCTGCACGGCCGGCAGCGTACTGATGCTTACCGGGGGAGCACCATTGAGCTGATAGGAATAGGGAAGTACACCGCCCAGGATGGTGTCAAGCACAATTTGCCCGCTATTCTGCTGCTGGCAATTTACATCCACCGTACTGGCCTCCAATAAAATACTTGATGGTGCCGTCAGATCGATGCTTTCTTCAATCCTGCAAGAGCCCGCATCGGTAACCGTAACGGTATAGCCCCCTGTGCTT